>NKIC01008066.1_pt1 | contig 58958 bp, 54 predicted proteins | sample 1173441 | NCBI WGS metagenome assembly NKIC01 (sample SAMN07190239, study PRJNA340070) | algae metagenome | isolation source: Clonal culture of Asterionella formosa BG1 isolated from Esthwaite Water | host: Asterionella formosa BG1 | place: United Kingdom: Esthwaite Water | collected 2014-12
CGCGTGGCCGCCACAGCTCTCTGCAGCTGCGCGCAAGGGAGCCTCGCGCCGGCCGAGCAGGACGGGCCTGCCACCCTCATCGGAAATGCGCCGGGCAGCGGCCGCACCGATGCCGGTTCCGCCGCCGGTGATCAGCGCAACTTTTCCGGTGAAACGTCCTTGTGCCATCAGACGATCACCTCGTGCGATTCTGTGAAAAAGATCGAGGATTCTGCGATGTTTATGAACTTCGCCTCATCCTCTGCCAGCAGACGCTGAGCGTCGGCAGACGCGGGATCGACGTTGCCGCGCGCCAGATCCGCCGCACTGGCGAAACTGATCGCAGCGACGCCGTCGAATGGAGCCGTTGTCCCGCGCGCCGCCTGCATCGCGGCGGCGACATCAGGAAGAACCGCGTGGTGCTGGAGATAACGCACGATACCGAGCTTTGACGCGAGCGATGCGACCAGCGCGGCGTGCGGACCGCGCCAGTATGCGCTGAAATCCTCGAACGACATCCCCGCCTTGCGCCGTAGCGCGTAGTGGATCGTGATCATGCTGCCGTAATCCCGCCATCGACAACATGCGCCGAACCGGTGACCGACTTCGCGTCATCGCTGAGCAGGAAGGCAACCATCGCCGCGACATCCTCGGGGGTAGCGCAGTGGCCGGTGGCGTGGCGCGCGTCCAGATCGGTCCAGATCGCCGGGTCCGTGAGTTCGGCCAGCGTCAGGGGCGTGCGCACGTAAGTCGGGCAGACCGCATTGCAGCGAACGCCTTGCGCGCCGTATTCGAGCGCGACGGTCTTGGTCAGGCCGATCACCGCATGCTTGGTCGCCACGTAAGCGGCAGTGCCAGCCTGGCCGATCATGCCGCAGATCGATGACATGTTGACGATCGCGCCCCCGCCTTGGCGGACCATGTGCGGCAGTTCGGCGCGCAGCGAATGAAACACCCCGCTGAGGTTGATAGCGAGCGTGCGGTCCCACCAATCGAGTGGATAGTCCGCCGTCGGGATGAACGGGCCGCCGATCCCGGCGTTGTTCACCGCACCGTCGAGCTTGCCATGGTCGGCGACGATCTGGTCGATCACGGCCACCATCGCGGCCGGGTCTGTCACGTCGGCGCGGTAGGCCGTCGCTGAACCGGCTTCGGCGGCCACGCGCTCACCAGCTGCCAGATCAATATCGAGCACCGCAACCTTGGCCCCTTCGGCGGCAAGTCGCTTCACGATAGCTTCACCAATGCCCGAGCCGCCGCCGGTCACTGCAAACACCTTGCCTGAAAATCGCGCCATGCAAAGCCTCCTAGTTCGACAGCGTCATGCCGCCATCGACCACGATCTGGGTGCCAGTGACAAAGCGCGCTTCGTCAGAGAGCAGGAACAGCACGGCATGGGCGATGTCCGCCGGTTCCTGGAACTGGCCCAACGGAATCTGGCTGAGGAAGACCTCTTCGGCGGCGGTGAGGCCCATGCTCGTCTCGCGCCCGACCCGGTCGATGATGGTGTTCATCATCTCGGTCCGGATCTGGCCGGGATGGACCGAATTGCAGCGGATGCCATAACCGCGCTGCGCGCAATGCATCGCCACCGACCGCGTGATGTGCGCAATCGTTGCCTTGCTCGCGCCATAGGAAATGACGAACGCGGCCGGGATCAGCGCCGCGATCGACGACAGGTTGACGATCGCCCCCGGTCCCGTTTGCGCCATCAACGGGATGGCATGCTTGCAGCCGAGCACGGTGCCATCGACGTTGACCGCGAAGATCCGGTGCAGATCATCGAGCGCAATGCCCTCGATGTCTTCGGCGCCCTTGCTCGAAGCAATACCGGCGTTGTTGACCATACCGTCAAGCCCACCGAACTCCTGTTCGATCCGCGCCAGCGCCATCTTCCAGTCCGCTTCGGATGTCACATCGAGGTGCTGATAGACCCCGCCGACTTCGGCAGCGAGCGCCTGCCCATCGACATCACGGATATCCGCGACGATCACCAGCGCGCCTTCTTCGGCCAAACGCCGGACGAAGGCGGCGCCGAGCCCGGCCGCACCGCCGGTCACGAGGATGCGCTTCGCTTGGACCCGGCCCGCCATCAGATCAGCACTGTCGTCTGGCCGAGTACGCCTTCGCTGGTGAGCTCACCGCGCATCAGGTCGACGCCAACCACGCTCGTGGCGGGCTGGAAGCCGACTGCGCGCTCCCTTCCGAGCAGAAGCGTGTCGATCGTGACCGCGCCGATCGTGCCGGTCATCACATAGCCCGTGACACCCCAGGTCGCGGTGGAACGCGCGACCAGCGTGCCGCGTCCGTGGCAGGTGAACAGCACGCGGTGCTGAAGGTAATCCTCGCGCGGCATATCGCCTTCGGGCGCGATCTGCATCGCCCACGCGTTCGTCGCAGCTTCCTGCTCCTCGCCCGACAGATGTGCATACTTCTCGGCAAATTCCTGCATCTTGGGGACCAGCAGGCCCATCAATCCCTGATTGAGGAACGTGACGAGGGTCGAGCAATTGATCACCCGATCGTCGTGCTCGTAAAACAGCGATTCACCGCCGCCGCTCCACGGCAGAGCGGTCAGCACCTGATGGAGGCCAGGGACGCTGACTGGAAAGTGTGCGGCTGGGGGCCAGGCTTCAAGCTTGTTTTGCACCAGGCGAAGCTGCGGCTGGCAGCACATCCGCATGAAGCTGAGCGTCGATGCCGCCGAAGGAACACCGGCCAGCGTGTAGAGAATGTCCACACTGTCGATCCCGGGCTTTTCGAGCACGGTCTCGGCAGCCAGCAGACCCGATACCCACATCGAGGAGGTTGCAGGCGCCAGCACCAGACCCTTGTCGGCAAACGCCTTGCCGTAAGTATCGCGGATGTGGATCTTCCAATCCTGCTCACCGGTTGCGTCGAGGTAGTGGCACCCTGCGGCCAGCGCTGCCTTCAGCACCGGCTCGCCAAATTGCGCATAAGGGCCGACAAGATTGTGCACGACCTTGCGCCCGCGGAACAGTTCGGTCAGCGCCGCCTCGTCGTGGGCGACTTCGACGACTTCATAGCGCGCATTGGCCAGTTCGGGCTGCTCGGCGATCCGCCGCTCAAGCTTGGCCTTGTTGCGGCCCGCTGCGATGAACGGGATGCCGCGTTCGGCCAGTTTCCACATCACATGCTCGCCAGTGTAGCCGCTGGCGCCGTAGAGCACGACTTCGATGTTGCTCATGACTTCACTCCATTGATGGTATGAATGGGGGCCGCGCCAGAGGCGAACATTTCGGCCAGGAAGCGCTCCTGCGGCTTCTCGGATGCGGTCTTGGGAATCTGCGTCACAAACTGCAGGTAGGTGGGCACCATGTTCGGCTCGAGCCGCTCTGCGGCCCAGGCGAACACGCTCTCCGGGTTGGCTGCTCCGGTGGGCACGATCGCGGCGACGACGTCCTTTTCGCCCGGTGCGCCATTGGCTGCAGGTACGCCGTAGACGAAAATGTCATCCACGCCCGGATGCTCGGCGAGCGTGCGCTCGACATGCGCGGGGCTGACGAAATCGCCATTGCGGCGGAGACCGCCGCCCTTGCGGTACTCGTAGAAAATCCAGCCCTCGGCATCCATGCGCACGATGTCGCCGCTGTGCAGCCAGCCATCGACGACCTTCCTGGCCGATGCTTCGGGGTTGTTGTGATAGCTGACCGGCGGGAACGGGCCGTCGGCCAAACGAAAAACCAGTTCGCCGGGCATACCGCGTGCGACTTCGTGTCCCTCGTGGTCGATCACTTGCGCAATGAGCCCCGGCGCAGGGCGGCCGCAACTGCCGGTCGGCCCCTCGCCGACCCGCTTGATCGTCATCCCGCCTTCCATCGCGCCGTAGAACTCGAAAACATCGACAGCGAAGCGCCGTTCGAACGCATCCCAGATTGCCGCCGGCATCCCGGCAGAGACAACCAGCCGCACCGGGTTCACCGCGTCTTCCGGCTTGGGCGGTTCGGCATAGATCGCTGTCACCATGCCGCCCAGGAGCGAGAAGGTGGTGCAGCCATGCTGGCGGACGATGTCCCAAAGCCGCGACTTGGTGAAACGCTGGCTGAACACTGCGCGCAGCCCCATCTTGAGCGAAGGCGCCAGCGTGACGAACTGCGCGTTGCCATGCGTGAGCGACAGCCCGGTGTAGGGGCGGTCGCCATCCCGATAGCCAAACACCGCTTCGCCGTGGTTGGACACGCCTCCGAACCGGCCATGGGGCACGACGATGCCCTTGGGATCGCCGGTCGTGCCCGAGGTGTACATGAGCTGCATCGGCTCGGCTTCTGACTCGATGGCCACCGGCATCGCTGGCGAAGGAACCGGCTGGCCTAGCCAGTCACCCACCGCATACGTCGGGCAATCGGAAACAATGTCGGCAAGCTCGCCCAGCAGCGCGACCCACTCGATTGCCGGGCAATTTTGCAGAGCCTCGATCAGCCCGTCACGCGAATAACCCGCGCAAACCACGCCGCGACACCCGCTGTCGCGCAGCATGTACGCCAGCTTTTCGCCCTTGGTCCGCGGGTCGATCGGCACGAACACCGTGCCCAGAATGGCCGAGGCGACCATGAGTTCGACGAACTCGGGGTGGTTCTGGATCAGTAGCGCAAACCGGTCGCCTTTGCCCATGCCGAGATCGCCGAGTGCCTTGGCAAGGCGCTGCCCGTTGTCCCACAGCTCGCGGTACGTCAGCGTTTCGGCCGTGCCTTCGTGCTCGAAGGTCAGCACATCGAGATGGGGCTGCCAGGCCGCGCGATCGGCAACGAGGTTGGCGATGATGAGTTGGTTCGGCTCGGCCATAACGGTCACCGCTGGAGGATCGTCACGCACAGCGCGGCCACATCGCCGTTGATGTACCCGCCACCGTTTTCGGCCAGCGCGATGCGCGGATTGCCTGGCACCTGCCGCGCGCCGCTGCGTCCGGTAAGCTGCTCGTGCAGTTCGACGATCTGCGCGATTCCGGTCGCGCCGATGGGGTGTCCCTTGCGCAGCAATCCGCCCGACGGGTTGACCACCGTGCGGCCGCCGCCACCCAAGGCGGTGAGCCCGCTTTCGATGACCCGGCCGCCTTCGCCCGCTGCACAAAGCCCCAGATATTCGGTGTGAAGTATTTCTGACGAGGCCGAGGCATCGTGCAGCTCGACCACATCCAGATCGCCAGCCTCGACGCCCGCATCGGCATAGGCGCGCGCAATGGTTTCGTGGAACACCAGCGAGTCCTGGCCCGCCGGGTAATCCCAACTCGTCTGGAGGTTCGAGGCCACAATCCGCACTGGATCGGAGATGCCCAGCTCGCGGGCCTTCTTCTCGCTGACCAGCACGACAGCGGCGGCGCCGTCACCAATCGGCGAACACATCGGCAGCGTCAGCGGCCAGACGATGTCGCGCGCGGCCAGCACCTGTTCGACGCTCACCACATCGCGGAACTGCGCGCGCGGATTGAGTGCACCATGGCGCGAGTTCTTGGCGGGCACTGCCGCCAGCTGCTCGCGCGTGGTGCCGTAAGTCTGCATATGCGCGATCGCTTCGGTTGCGTAGATATCCATGAACAGCGAGCGACTGGCGGCAGTTGCCGGGTCCGGCTTCATGCCCACTGCCGCCATCTTGCGGTCGATCAGCGCGGCGAGACCGTCCATGTTGCCGACATCCACTGCTCCCGAAAACACCGAGAACGTGCGCGCCTTGTCGTCATGGACCAGCTTTTCATAACCGACCGCCAGAACCACGTCATAGAGCCCGGCCGTGATCATCGCGGCGGCCTGGTTGAGCGCGGTCGAGGCCGTGGCGCAGGCGTTCTCGATATTGATGACCGGGATGCGGCCGATTCCCATCGCCCGCAGGACGACCTCGCCCGGCACGCAGATCTGCCCGGTGATCGTGCCTGCTGCAGCGTTGCCCATATAGGCTGCCTCGATGGCCTCGGGCTCGATGCCTGCATCGGCAAGCGCAGCGCGGATGGCCTCACCAGCTAGGTCGCTGAGCGCACGACTGGGGAACTTGCCGAAAGCGGTCATCCCGCTCCCGGCAATCACGGCATTGGTTTTCATCGACTTTTTCCTAAAGGAGATCGGGGTCCATCATCTGGTAGCCGCCCTTGATCGACAGGATCTCGTTGCAGCCATCCTCGATCATCGAGGCGCGGGCATCGCGCAGGATCTTCTCAATCGGGTATTCGCGGGTGTTGCCGTTTCCGCCGAGCATCTGAAGGGCATCGGACGCCACCTCGAACGCGGTCTGCGTCGCAGTTACTTTGGTCGCCATGGCAGACTGGAGCGAGGGCATCGGCGAGGTCAGGTTATATAGCGCAACCCGGCGCACCAGCGCGCGCGACGCTTCAACCTTGCGGTACATGTGGAACAGGCGCTTGGCGACTGACTGGTGGCGATAAATCGGCACACCGCCCTGCTTGCGCTCGTGCGCATACTTCCACGCGATTTCGAAGGAGGCGCGCGCAGACCCGGTCCAGATCGCACCCATCTGGCCGTTGGCCTCGCAATGGATCGCATAGACTGCGCGCTGGAATTCCTCGGGGCCTGCGATGATGTGGTCGGCCGAAATCTCGACGTTGTCGAAAAAGATTTCGCCCTGCGGCAGTGGGCGCTGGCCCAGCTTGTCAATGAACTTGCCGCGGCTGATGCCCTTGGCGTTCATCGGCACGATCATCACCACGCCATTCTCGGGATCGGGACCATTGCCGCGGTCGCATGCAGCATAGAGCACGCAGACGTCAGCAATCGGGCCGTTGGAAACCCATGCGGATTTCTGACCGTTGAGGATGACTTTGTCACCGACGATCTTCGCGACGCAGTTCGGCCGCCCGTAGTTGCCTTGCGGATGGAAGATCTGCTTCGAAGGGTCGAGCGAATCCGAACCGTGATCGGGCTCGGTAATCGCCCAGCAACCGATCAGATCGACCGGATAGCGCTGGAGCAGGTATTCCTTGCCGAACATCAGCGCGAGCAGAGGCGGAAGCTGGCATGCGCCGATCGTCACCGACAGACCGCCGTCACCCCAGCCGAACTCTTCCATGATGATCGGCAGCACTTTGCCCAGTTCCTCGGGCGGCAGCGCGCCCAATGTCACCGGGTTGATTTCCAGTTCGAGGTATTTGGGGCGGAACTCGGTGTAATAGATCGAATCCTTGGCCAGAATCTGGTCAGGCGTCAGCTTGTCTAGTGCCTGGCCGACCGGGCGCATGACATCGCGCGCGAAGGCATGCGCCATGTCCTGAAACGCCGTCTCGGTTTCGGTTAGCGGCGGTTCCGCCCCCGTCATGCCCAGTTTGACCTTGGGCTGACGGGGCCAGGACAGCGGACCCATGGTGGGCACCGCGATCGCTTCTGCGGACTTCTCGATGACATCGGACATGTGCGCTTGCTCCGCTTAGAACTTGGCGCGAGCGGTGACGAACCACTCGGTCGGACGATTGTACGTGCCGTAGGCGACTCCGCCGGCGACCTGATTCTGACCCGTGGTCAGGTAGCGGTTGTTGGTGAGGTTGGTCGCGCCAGCCACCAATTCCCAGTTGTCGCTCGGTGCCTTGTAGGTGATCGACGTGTTGAGCATGTCGGTGGCAGGCCGACGCAGCAGCGGCGTGTTTTCGGTGTCGTTGTAGAGCGAGCTGGTGCGAGTGTAGTCCGCCGACAGCAGCACTGTACCATGTCCGCTGAGGTCGATCGTGTAGACCGGGCTCAGCGTGAACTTCCACTCGGGCGTTTTGGGCAGCGACGACGCCAGCGTCACGCCGGTCACAAATGGTGACAGAAACGAGTAGCGCGCATGCGTGTAGCCGATGTTGGCTCCGATGGTGAGCGCAGGTGTCGGCCGTGCCTGCAGTTCGGCCTCGAAGCCGTAGATATGCGCGTTGCCCGCGTTCTGCAGTGTGGGCGACGTGCCGACCTGGAAGTTGAGCTGGATGCCCTTGTAGTCTGTGTAGAAGCCCGCAAGATTGAGCACGACCTTGCGGTCGAGGAACTGGGACTTGAGGCCGCCTTCATACGTGGTTGCCTTTTCCGGCCCAAAGGTCGGCGCGCCCGTTCCGGCAGGCTGCGGCGTGGTCAGACGGGTCGTCCAGCCACCGGTCTTGTAGCCCTTGGAAAACGACGCATAAAGCAGCATGTCGTTATTCGCCTGGAACTCGAGGCCAACCTTCGGCGAGAAATTGTTGAACGACTGCTGGAAGCCGCCAGCAGGGGCGACTGGGTAGACCTGGTAGATATTGGCGCTGTTGGGATAACAGAACAGCCCGGCCGGGATGCCCTGCAGCGACGGCACGGCGGCACCGGCGGTGCACAGCGCGGCCTGGCTCGCGGGGTTCGGCGTGTAATAACCGTTCAGCTTGTAGAAAATGCCGTTCGGATCGGACTGCAGGCCGGTGAAGTGCTTGTTTTCATGCGTATAGCGGCCGCCGAGCGTGATGCTGAGCTTGTCAGTGATCTTGTAGTTGAGATGACCATATCCGGCATAGTTGGTGGTCGAGAGATAGTTCTGACCATCGATCTGCAGCAGGCCGGCCGGGAATGTCACGAGATCGTGCAGATTGCCGCCCTCGTTGAAGTAGTAGAGCCCGAGGACATAGCTGAGGCGGTTGTCGAGGGCCTTACCGGTCAGTTGCAGCTCTTCGCTGAACTGGTGCTGGTTTTCATCGAACGAGGTTTGGAGGATCGGCAGCGGCGAACCGTCTTCATCCTCGGCCGATTGCCAGTTGAGCTTGCGGTAGGCGGTAACCGACTTGAGCACGGGCCCGCCGAGATTCGCTTCGATCGTCAGCGATCCGCCGTAATTGCGCATCCGCGAGAAGCTGTTGCCAGTGGCATACGTCGTATCCTTCGACGGCGCGATGAACTGGTCGCCATAAAACAGCGTCGGGCTCGTCGCGACGAGGCCGTTGAGGTTCGTGCCTTTCACGATGTTGTTGCAGATCCCCGCTTGGGCGAATGGCGGCAGCACGCCGGCGATGCAGCCATTGTACAGCGGACCGAACACGTTGCTGGGATCGGCGGGGTTGGTGAAGGTTTTCAGGATGGAACTGGCAACGCCATTGTTGTCCTGGTGCAGGTAGTCACCAGAGAGCGTGATCGACAGATCAGGCGTCGCTTCCCACAAGAGCTTGCCGCGCAGCGCGTACTGGCTTTCACCGCCGTAGCTATTGGGATGGCCCTGACCAAAGTAGGAGAAATTGTCGGCGATCACGCCGCTCGCAAAGCCCGCAAAGGGAATCTGCTTCTGATAGCCGCTGTTGTTCTTGGTGGAGAAGCTGAACGACGAATAGAGTCCCTTGGCGAGCGGAACGTTGATCACGCCCTTGGTGTCGATCCGGTTGAAGCGGCCTACCGTAACCTCGACCTTGCCGCCGAAATCGGCGGAGGGCTTCTTGGTCACGATCGAGATCGCACCGCCGATGGTGTTGCGCCCGAACAGATCGCCCTGCGGACCCTTGAGGATCTCGACCCGGTCAATATCGAGCAGGTCCTGGTTAGCGCCAACCGATCGCGCAAGATAGACGCCGTCCAGATAGACGCCCACGCCCGGATCGAGATTGAAGGCGAAATCGTTCTGGCCGATGCCGCGAATATAGGCGGACAGCACGGCGGACGATCCCGAGAACGGCGTCCCCGCGTCAAGCGTGACGTTGGGCGCGAGATTGCCCACGGCTGTCACATCGGTGACGCCCTTGGTTTCGAGCGACGCGGCGGTGAAGGCGGTGATCGAGATCGGAACCTTCTGGATGTTCTCGGACCGCTTCTGCGCGGTCACCACGATCTCGGCGATGCCGCCAGAATCCTTGGCCTGGGGAGCTGCCTCAGCCTGCTGGGCCTGCGCCACAGCGGGCAGAGCCAGAACCGCGACGCCGGCAAGAAGAATGCTCATACCCGAGCGCGCACGAAAAACTGCTGAAGCCATTCCAGTATCCTCCAACGTGGATCCGTTGATTCGCAGATCCATCATTTCTACGGACATGATGCGCGCAAGCTGCCCGCCGGTCTGCGCTGTCGCGGCCCAACTTATTTGCATTTTGGGAACCAATTTGCAGTTTTGCAGTCTGGCAAAATATCGTCACACTGCATTTTCGCAGAGTGGGAGTTGTTAGATGAAGGTGAGGAAGCCTGCAGCGAGCGACAATGTTGTGAAAATCGCGGGTGACGCGCAGGCTTGGTCGCGCGCGCTTTCGACCGTGTTCGTCGATCTCGAGGTTGAACAGCTCAACACCAAGCAGAAGCTCACGTCACAGATGTATCGCTATCCCTTTGGCGACCTGGCCTTCATTCGCGCCGTCACTCGCGGGGGAGCCCATCTGGTCAAGCGTACAGAGGCGCTGATTACCCAATCGCAGGACAATATCTTCTTCGTCGGCTTCATGCTCGCCGGCGAGGCCACGCTAATGCAAGATGATCACCGGGCTGAACTGCATCCCGGCGACATCGCAATCCTCGACAGCACCAGAGCCTATGACATTTATGTCCCTCGCAGTTTCGACGCGCTTTGGGTCAGCGTTCCGCGGTATCGACTAGAAGGCAGAATGCATGCGCTGGCTGACATCATGGCGCAGCGGATCGACGGCAGCACTGGTATTGGGCACGTCGCCTCCAGCATGCTGAGCGCTGCACTTGACGAAGCTCCGGGTATGCAACCGGCCGAAGCCAACCGCATCGCCAATCACCTGCTGGATCTGCTCAGCCTTGCTCTCACAACCAGACGAGAAGCCAGCGGAACCTGGCGCACAACCGCTTACAGGGCCTCGATGCTGCGGCGCATCCAGGAATCGATTGAGCAACAACTGGACGACGAGACCCTCTCGCCGGAAGGGATCGCAGCGTTGCACAACATCAGCATCCGCTACATCAACAAGCTGTTCGAACGCGAAGGAACGTCGGTCGCACGATGGATCAGGATGCGACGACTGGAACTGTGCCGTATGGATTTTGAAGACCCGGCCAAATCAGATCAATCGATCAGCGACATCGCCTATGCCCACGGCTTCGGCAACATCAGCAGCTTCAACCGCGCGTTTCGCGCGCGCTTCGGTCTCTCGCCGCGAACGCTGCGAAACATCGAAAGTTAATCAACTTGGTAGCAATACATCGCAACGTGCTCATTCGGAACAGGGTGCATGAACGGCAGGGTTTAAGTATGCCGATCGACGCGCTGAATGACGACATTTAGGGCGCAAAGTTGATGGCCCGCTTCAGAATGATTGATCGGCAGCTTCTGTTTGGAGCCGACGTTCTCGATAACTGATCTGAGCGACCGGCTCTGGTCGGACACAGCCCTAGCCCTTTGGGCCCGCTGAATATCCGCTAAGCCAGCATCTCTTGCTAAACCTGCCTGTCGAGCACCGGCCCAACTGTCGTTGTACGACAGTTTTTCAATGCACGAATGCACGCGACCGAGGCCGGGAATTACAGCCATGTTAGCTGAAACTGCCCTCTCTCACTTTGGGCTTTCCGCCATACGCACGCCTCCAAGGTTGAGCCAAGCTGCCATACGATCGAGTTCTGCCCGAAGCCGCGGCATGGTCTCGACGGGGGCATTCGGCTCGAGTGTGACGCGATGAACCAGCAGAACTCCGGCCGAGCGGTCAGCCTTTAGGTCGACGCGCGCGACCAGGGCTTCGTTCATCAGGAATGGCAAGACGTAGTAGCCATGTTTGCGCTTCTCCTGCGGCACGTAGATCTCGATCCGATAGCGGAAGCCGAATAGGCGCTCTGTCCGGCTTCGCTCCCAGATGAGCGGATCGAACGGGGCAAGCAGCGCGGAAATAGTCACCGTGCGCGGCGCACCGGTGTCCCGGTGCATCCACGCTTTCTGGCTCCAACCCTCGACACGTACCGGGACAAGCAGACCAGCTTCGACCTGCGCGGTGATAGCATGATCGGCCTCATCCGGCTTGAGGCGATAGTAATCCGCAGGTCCGCCGCAGTTGCCACGCCGAGTGCCAGGGCGCTACGAGCGATGAGGTCCTGCTGGGCCGTGGCGGCGTCGGGTGTGGGAAGGGCCATGATTCGCCCCGGCAGCACCCGCTCAGGCAGATCGTATATCCTTGCGAAGCTTCCGCGCCGTGTGGCGGTGGTGATCTGTCCGGACCAGAACAACCATTCTAGCGCGTGCTTGGTGTGGCTCCATTCCCACCATCCGCTCCTGCTTACGCCGTTCTCGAAATCAGCTGCTGCCAATGGCCCCTCGGCTGTGATCCGCTCGAGTACGCGCTCTGCCTCCGGCGGGTGCTCCGCCGCGAACCGCCGCAATGCCTGGTATCCGATCTCACCGCGCTCCGCCCGCGCCATCCGCCAGCGGAGTAGCGGATGCATGTCGAGCGGCAGAAGCGAGGCCTCGTGCGCCCAGTATTCGAACATCCGGCGATGCCGCCTTTCGCCCCAGGCGGCCTTCTCCAGATCAGCGCGATCATAGCTACCGACCCGCGAGTAGGCCGGGAGATAGTGCGCCCGTGTCAGCACGTTCACGCTATCGATCTGGAACAGCCCCAATCGGTCAAGCACCCGGTGCATGTGTCCCGCCGTAGGCTGCCCGGGACGGCGCCCGGCGAAACCTTGTGCAGCGAGCGCAATGCGTCTGGCATCGCGGAGAGAAAGCTGGGTGATCATTGCAGGAAATCTGACCGCGCGATTCCAAGAACGTCAACTGGGCGCGACGCCGCAGTTCACTGCCGCTCTACACGCTGGCTTCACCGACAAACTCAACCTGCAGCAGATCTTCAGCAACGATGCGGCCCCGGATGACAACTTGCGCCTCAGAAGGCTCTGGTACCACCAGATCACCAAGCTCGAGCCGCCAGACGATGCCAGTCTCGTCCTGAAAAAGTGGGCTGCGAGCGCCGGCCAGTATCCGCCCGGTCATCGTTGTCGACCGCGGTGCAGGAGAAAGCGACATATCAGCCGGTCACAAGGAAATTCAAAAGCATCACGGGTCGTCCTTAGCCGAGCACCTGCGCCCTTGCGAGATATTTGGCGCGGCCCGGTGGGAGGTGGACCCGGGCCGCGCCGTCCATGCGCCAATCATAATGAGCCGGCACCTTCGGCTCAGGTGTTGGCGCACGGAACACAAAGGGGAAGGGCCCGTCCGTCACAGATCGAGGCCCAAGGTCTTTTCCGGAACCGGCAGTTGGCGCGATGGCTGCGCAGATACCGGCCCAAGCACCGCATCGATCTTCGTCTTGAGCTCCTCGCTCATCCGCAAATCGAGTGACGGCTTCCTTTCGGCAGGATTGGACGGCGCGCGCTCGGCTTCGACTTTGCCAAGTGTCTCCAGCGCCGAGGTCTTGTTGCCAGGAGTCCGGTCCAACTGACCCTTCAGCGCCTCGAGATTGTTGGTGACCACCCGCATGTCGTCAGTCGCCCGGGTGTTCAGCACGTTCTGCGTGCGCTGGGTGGCAAGGTTGCGCTGCGCGGAGGATATGACCTCGATGGCCTCAGCGCGCGTCACGCCCTGCGCCATGTGGGCATTGAGCGCGTAGCCCAGGTCAAGCCTGCGAAGCATGGGATCGTCCGCGGCAAGGGCAATCTGGCGTTTGTCGGCAAGCTCCACGATGACTTTTCCCGCCTCAGCCGCGATCACCTTGGCATACGTCGACTTGGCAATGTCGCGGGATGCATCCTTCGCCCGCCAGAAGATGGTGTCGCCGCTGTAGAGGGTAACCGGCTTTTGCTCGTAGAGCCCAAGACGGTCAAACCGGTGCCCGGGATCGATCTTGGCGGGATCGAAGACCTTTTGCATGCCATCCCGCTCGAGCACGACGCGCCCATCCTTGCGGATCTCGGTGACACGGTATTCACCGCGACCGAGGTTGATCTCGCGGACGGACATGCGGGCCTCGAGGATGTGCCCTACGCGGTACGTCGCCGCATAGCGCAGCTCCTCGCGGCTGGCGTTGGTGCTCTGGAGGACTTGGAGAGCAACTCCCGGCCCAGTCAGTGATCCCTCCTTGCGCAGGCCTTCCTGGACAAGTGCATTGATCCGCGTGCGATCATCGCGCCCGGCCGTGAAGATTGCTGTCGCCTCACGCCTAGCAGGCGTGAGCGCAAGCCAAAGGCCTGCCGCCGCTGCAATATGGTCATTCGGATCTTCGGTCACTCGTCCATGTGCGGCCAACAGATCAAGCGCCAGTGAGGCGTGACCCTGGTTGGAGAGGCCGGCGACGGCCATGAGGAGCGGCGAATTGCGCTGGCGAATGTTCTCATCCATGCGCACGGTCGTCTGCCCCCAGGCTTGGGATACCGCGAACATCTTGCCTTGCTCGATCGCGGATAGCTGCTGCCTGTCACCCATCACCGGCGCCTTGGCGTGATCCAGTTGCTCGGCGATGGACACGAGCGCCAGCATGTCGCGCGAGGAGACCATCGAACCCTCGTCGGTCAGAATGATTGTGTTCGCGAGTTCGGCCTTGGATGCCTCGAAGCGGGGCCCGCTCTCGCTGGCGGCGGGTCCCGCGTGGCGCGCAATGAAGCTAGCGATCGTATGCGCCTCGATACCGCTCTCGCGCATCTGCTCGGCCGACAAGCCTTGCCGGCCGCCGCCCCGCAGGTCGGCCACCATCTTGTTTTGAAAGGCCAGCCCGACGAGCTTCACGCCTTCTGCGGCCAGGACCTTGTCGAGCGCCCCGAGCAACGTCGACTTGCCCGCACCCGCGACGCCCTGGATATTGAGGAAGCGATCAGTTCCCGAGAGCACCGCTACACCGGCAGCGAGCTGACCAGCGTTGAGCACCCAGCCATCAGAGCCTGCCCGTTCGATCCCGAGCGCCTTTGCCGCGTCCTGAAGTCGCTGCGCGGCAACCGCCGCTGGCAAGATGGCGCGGCCCTTACCCACACCCCGGTCGATCGTCTCGAGAATTTTCTGCTCCATCGCCAATGCCCCAGGAGTGGTCACCAGCTCGAAGTGCCCGTCGAGCCGGTCCGATTTGCCCGGAATCAGATGCCCCTCGCGCACCAGCTCGCCGATGCGCGCCAGCACGGCATCTCCGGTCAGGCCCTTGATCTGGAAGCCGAGCGCGCTGGCCATGATGGCATGGGGGGAAAAGGCGGCCTCACGCTCCGAGAGGTGGCGGATTGCTGACGCAGTTGCATGCTGCGCCTTGACCACGTCGGCTGGGAGCATGAATGCGCGCGCGCCGCTTGCGGCCATGGGTCCGGGCTGGCGCAGCGCGAACGCGATACGCTGCCCGATCTCGGCAAAGGCGGCCTGTACGGCTTCTCGAAGGGTGGGCCGCGCGGCGTTGGCCGTGCGCTCCCGCGCTTCTGCAACAAGCTTACTTCCATCAAAACCGAGCTCAGCGGAGCGCGCCTGCCAACCCTCGACCAGTGCCGCCCGATCGGTCACTTCGAGCTTGGGATCGCGAGTGTAGAGCGTGATCTGCTTTTTCGTGGCGAGTGTCGTCGCGCCAGTCTCCGCGATCTTGGCCTCGATGTCGGCGGCGCGGGTTGAAAAGGCTTTGACGACCGCGCGCGGCACGCCCTTGATCTCGAAAGCACCATGCTTGCCGGCCGCCTCGGTCTCGTAGCCAAGCTTCTGAAGTTCGGCGCGCAAGGCAGCGTGATAGAACTGGCCGATCGCCGTGTTGTTCTGCCAGATCTGCCCGTTCCACAGTGCCTTCCATCTTCCGGAGAGGTCACGGGTCATATTGGCAACGACAGCGTGGATGTGGCCTTGCGGATCGAGCGCGCGGCTCGTGTCATGGGCGAAGAGCGCATAGACGAGATTGCCGGTACGCTCCGGTTCGCCGCTACGGCCCCGCTCGTAGTTGCGCGCCTCGGCAAAATGCTTCTCGACGAGCTGCGACATGGTCGCGCGCACCGCTGCCATGTTAGCATCGAGGATCCGTGTGTCGCCCGACACGAGGGCAAGGATCGAAGCCGATTTGGGCATAGAGAACGTAAGGTCGAGCCCGAGACGGCGACCCTCGACCTGACCCACCCTCTCACCGCCGGGCAACAGCCCGTTGAGCACGGCCTCAAAGCCGTCACGTTCGACCTTGCCCGACAGCCCCAAGGCCTGCGCGCCCAAGCCGCCCCAGACCCCTGCCTCCGCGTTTTCATCAACCGTGTAGTAATTGTCGCTCGCGAAGTAGGCGGCGGCTCCACTCGATGAGCGGACTGGTGCGATGGAATGCATGGCCTCACAGCTCCGGTTCGGTGTCCGGGGTCATTTCAGGACCGGGAAGGGGCAGGGCAGGTGCGCCCCCACGCGCACCTTTGGCTGCAGGCGCGAGCGCAAGGGTAAGGTCCCGCACGGCCCTGCCGGTTCGGGATGCGGGCGATGCCTGACCAGCCTTCTGGGCAACAGCGGCATCGGGCTTGGCGGCGTCATGCTGCGGCGGTCCGGCGGAGAGGGAAGGGTTATCCAATCGCAGCGACATGCGTCCTGGAAGACTGTCTGCCGCAATGGTCTGCGCTGATCTGTCGGCCAGCGGCTCGGATGCCGGTTCTCCGCCAAAAAGATTCAAGCTTCCCTGTCGCAAAGCCGCCGGTGCGACCTCTTGCGGGAGGCCCGGCTCGGGGTGCACCACTGCTTCTCGCCCGCCTGTCTCGGAGGCGCTTGTAGCCGCATGGCCGGGCGCCTCGACATACTCGATCGGCTCGACGTTGCGGCGCAGAACATAGCCCGGCGCAACGGCCGGATAGTCCTTGTAGGTGAGCTTGACCCGGGCTGCGTCAAAGCCTTCGGGGAAGACGAGAAAGCCCCGCAAGGACGGCATGCGCATGATGTCGATGGGCAGGACGAGAGGCTGCACTTCGGACCGCGGGGTAATCGTCGCAGCGTCGCGGATGCTCGAATAGCCGTAGCTGTAAGCCTCATCCATCAGACGCACTTCGCGGTGGCCAATAAAGTTGGAACACTGCTCGGCCGTATCGTGATCGGCTGCAGCCAGAATCAGCTTGGTGCGCGCGAGCGAGGCAAGGTTCTGGGCGCCATCCTTGCCGTAGGTTTCGGCCAGCTTGGCAAAGCTGTGAATGCCCAGAACGAAGGCACCGCCGAAGCCGCGCGCGGTCTGCAAGCCGTCCTCGATGGCCGGCAATCGGTGCAGGGCATGGACCTCGTCGAAGAAGAACCAGGTGCGCAGGGACCGGGTGCGGGGGAGCCGCATGAGGCTGTGCACGGCAAGGTTCATCCAGAGCGAAAGCAGCGCCTTGTTGAGCACGAGATCGGTGTGCGAGGAGGTAATGAAGAGGATGCTGCCGGGCTGGTTGTCATTCGCGATCCAGTCGCAGATCGAGAAGCGCTCCCGGCCCTCGGGAAGGAACCGCAGCGCCTGCGCGTTGGTGTTGAAAACGGCACGGATCGATTCCGCCATCTTGGCCGCTTCGGGTGCGGTAAGAGGGTCGGCCACGGTGTGTTCGAGCAGCTTGTGGACGTCCTTGAGGTCCGCCATCATCAGCCGCGAAGCGAGCGCCTGGTTGGAGCCTTGGCCGAGCTTCCTGAGCTTCACGCACGTCTCGACGAAGAGCGTGCGCGCCGCGAGCATCCAGAAGGGTTCGCTGCCTCCGCCGTCGCTTGGCAGAAGCGCTGCGGCAATACCGGTAAATTCGGCATGGCTTTGGGCTTCATCGAACAGCGACCAGGACGGGCAGCGCTCGTCCATGGGATTGAGGATCGTATCCGTCGAAGGGTTGTAGAACGCCTCGACGTAGGCCCCGGTGAGGTCGAAGACGATGGCCCGGTCCTGGCGCGCGCGCATCTGCGCGATGAGGTCGCGCATGGCCGTAGTCTTGCCGGTTCCGGTCGAGCCGATCATCATCGCATGGGCCTGCTCGGTCCGCCATGGATAGGGCACGCCCGCCAGCACATAGGGGTGATGAATGCCTGCCGCCTTGCGAACGGCAAGCGGCATCTGCGCGAACTGCTTAGGCCTGGTGCCGGGCATCGTCCGTGCCAGTTCTTCCTCGAGGGCCGCGCGGTTGTGTGTCTCGATCACAGCCATGAGATCAGCGGCGTCCACGAGCATGGCACCGCGCTGGTGCCGCTCCTCCAGAATGGACTTGCCGCGGCGGCGCGAGTAGTCGACGAACCAGATCGTGGTCGGCACAACGAGAGCCAGCGAAATCACCAGCGAGCCGGCAAGACAGCGCGTCAACCGGGCCCAGGCATCGATAACCTGGGGATGGAGCGCGACCATGTGCACGGGTGCGCGCACAACCTCGCCAGAGTGCAGGGTGAGGTTGAGAATCTTGTGCGGACCAAAGTCCATCCAGATCCATCCGGCCGCATAGATCTTCATCAGGATCATCTGCACTTCATGCTCGCGCAGAAGCATCGCGAGAGTGATGGAAAGCACGCCCAGATAGGTGAAGAACCAGACCAGGACGGGCAGCTTCACCGAGGAAAACCACATCAGGAATTCGTGGGTCATGAGCTGCGAACCGCGGGTGAAGTTGCCCGCATTCCGAGGCAACTTTCCGCGCGCCGAATGGTGCTGCAGTTTGCCCGGACGGCGCTTGTCGGACCAGGTGTCAGGATGCCGCATAGAGCACCTCCACACGGGCGTCGGCCTCGCTCAGCAGCGTCTGGTGCGCATCGGGGAACTTCCGCTGGATAAAGAGGTCCGCGACCAGAAAGAGATACTCGGCCGAAAACTGCCGGCGGCGTTCCTGCTCGGTGCCTGCCGCGCGCAGGCCCAGATGCATCTCAAGAGCACCGCGGATGAAGTCTGAGCGCGAGGCCTTCTCGGCCTTGGCCGCAGCGTCGAGGGCATCAGCGACGGCTTTGGGAAGCCGGACCGAAATCAGGACGGTGTCATTCATACCAAACTCCCGGTTCAAGGAGCCTGGCGGGTATTGCGCAGGGAGAAGTTTAGGGCCTGTGCCATACCTTGGCAAGCACGCTCATCCTCTGCACTCGGTATGACAGCGTAATACAGCCAGTACCGCAGAAAACCTGCATTGGAACTGGCCCTATCACAACGTAATACGGCGTCATACAACCGTGATACACTGTAAACCGCGCAATCAAGCCATTCTCAAAACGGCATTGCCGTGTACGGTCTGCTAAACTTTCCTTCAATCCTGTGAGCCTGAACCTGTCGGATTTCGGAGATCATTTTCATGATGGCCCGGGCTTTGACACGCAGGGTTGAGACCTATTCTTGCTGAATAGGACTTGCCGAATCAGCCCTCACGATAAATCTTCGCCCGCGGGAGGTTTCAGCACCGACCAGTGAGGTATGATCATGGCCAGAAAAGGGAGCCTTGAAGCAGAGCGTCAGGCAATCGCAAAGGAGCGCAGCGTGCTGGAAGCGCGCGAAGCGAAGCTTCGCGAAAGTGAGGCGGTCGCCATGGCCGAGATGCTGAAGAAATCGGCATTGGGCAGGGCACCATTCGAGCGGGTCGAGGGCTTCTTCGCGCTGCTCGCCAAGCTTGGCCTGGACGAAGCGGAAAAGCGCCTTCGCACCAGCTGAAACCGGTCTCGGCACGAGACCAGCACGGCCGGGGTTTTCTGCGTCCCTGCCTGCCAGTGCAGGCAGCAGCAGAGACCCCGGCCGCGTTTTGTTTGACCCGAGCAAAAAAGGGGCCGGAGAGCCCTCTCAGGCCCTCCGGCGATGTCCGAAAATGGCAACCGTCAGAAGGGACAGTCCGCGTCCCATTCAGCGTCTAAGACAATGCTCATGAAGCTTGCGGCACGGGCCATGTTTGCCTCGTCGAAGTCATCGGCCATCATGCCGGGCACGGTGTGGACGATCCGGTCGATGAGGTCTTCGGACAAGGCGTTGTAGTCGCCCTCGTCGATGGCGAGAAAGCCGCCCGATCCGTCTTCGATTACATGCTGGTCGAAGAAACTGTGCTGGGCTCTGGCGCTGGCGGCGCGAAAGGCAGCGTCGTAGCTGACGGTGTCGAAAGCCGGGATGTCGAGTGCGGTCTTGAGAGCGTACATGAAAGCCTCCTGTCAAAATCATGGAAGAGGCATCCGAGAGGATGGCCGGGCTTGGCCCGGGTCAGGAACGGACCGCTCAGCGGTTCGCCGCGGCAGCGGGGGTGGGGGTGCCGATTTTCCTGGTCCGCAGGGCCGGGAAAATTGGGGGAACCGCTCTTCTTGACGCGGGCCAATGGCGGCCATCATGCTTGGAATTCTGCGAGAGTGTTTAACCCCCTCAGGAAGAAGCATGACTGGCGGTTAGAAGCCCGGCCGATGCGAAGGCTTGGGGGCTGGGCACGCCTGCGGCCATGCCCACCCCAAGCGAGCGAGCCGGGGCTGCGCTTTGGCGGCATCAAGCGACAAAAAAGAAGGGCATCCGGCGGTGCGGCCGGACGCCCCAAGAAGGTTTGTGCTGAAAGCGAGCCCAGCTCAGAATGGCGGCAGATCGTCGCCGTTGACCGCGCGCTTCACTGCGCCCCGTTCGGCCTGAATTGGGGTCTTGGACCGGGCCTGCTGCGCTTCCGCTTGGGCACCGGCTTCGCGGACAATGTGCATGGGCACGCGGGCTTCACGAAGCCGATCGGCAAGGTTCGCCTGAATACCGCCGCCGCTGCACACCACCGCCTCGACGGGCTTGAAGGCGAGCATGCGCGCATTGCGCTGATAGGGGGCGGAGGGCCCGCGCGATGCATCAGGCTTGCAGAGGATCACAGGGACGCCCTTGCGCGATGCCCAGGCTGCGGCGATCACGTCCGCGCCTTTGTTCTGTGCGGTCGTTGCGAGCACCATCGAGGGAACCCTGGTGTGGATCGCATCGAGATAGTCCTCGGCGAGCGCTATGTCGGTGAACTGCTGCCCGCCCGAGAACACGACCACGGGACCCGAGGGCGCAAATTGCTCACGCCGCTGCGCCTTCTGGGCGGCCAGATAGTCCCGTGCTTCGATCATCGATGCATTGGTCTTGGACGAGACCCGCGACCCGCGCACCGGCGAGAAGGGCCGACCGGTTTCGACGAGGTATATCCGGGCGGCATGGTCGCGCATGCATTCCATCGCGTCACGGCATTCGGCAAGACTGCGCGCCTGCATCGTGAGGTCCTCCAGATCGCTCGCGTAGACTTCGCTCGGATCATATTCGCGCAGCTTTTCCTGCAGCCGGTTCGCCATCGCGTCCTCGCGGTCATCGAGGCGCTTGGCGACGACGTGGAAGCTGTTGGCAATGCCCCAGGCAACTTCGCTCGCCATGTCTTCCATGCGGGTGTCACGGAAAAGGTCGAAGACGGTTGCAAGCATCATCTCGATGGCTGCTTGCGCTTCATCGGGATCAGGCATTTCAGCCGACGTTGGCTCATGCGCCACCGAGAGTTTGGCGAGCTCGGTTTGCTCCATGAAGGCGGTTGCATAGTCGGGGACGGCGATCTCGCGTGCGTAGTGGTCGGCAAGGTCGGAGAAGGTCGAGAAACGCAGTGTCATGATACCCTCCAAAGGTGGTTCGTCTCTCATCACGCTGATGAAAGATAAGCCTTGGAAGGACGCCGGAGTCAGGCTGTCACAGGACGGCGAGCGTGAGCTCCGCCGCCGCGCAAAGCGGGCGTGGGGGGAGCCGGTTTTGTGGTGCCCCTGAGGCACGAAGGGCAGCGCAAAAGCGGGGGGTACCCGCGATCCTTGACGGCCGCCAATCTCCCAGGCGTCATGCTTTGGCGATGCTGATCCCATCAGCCACCGAGATGAGAGAGAGAATGGGTTTTGCCCCCGAACCCCTGAGCCTGAAAGGCGAACGGGCGTTCGGGGTTAACCGCAAAACACCGCTGAACCTTCGGACCTGCTGGGCGGATCTGACCAGTGCAGGACTGGGGCAACAGGCAGCGCGCGAAGGAAAGTATCGGTGCTCCCGAGCTCTCATACCAACGGTGGGCTACAGCAGGCGGGTTCCTGCACGTGCCGGTCCTAGCACCAGCAGCAACAAAGAGTGATCAACGTCACTTCTCTTTCATCGACTCAGTGTTACCAAGGCGCTGCGACCCGAAAGGTACCGCTTTGGTGCCTTAGAGACTTGCCCCGCCGTCCTTGATGGATTGGCGGGGCTTTTTCATGAGGGATGGGGGGGCGGCTGCCCTCCCGAATATCTCAGCATGCGCCGGGCACGGCAGATAGTGGGCTGCTTTACCCTGCAATCCGTCGAAATAGCCGTTTGCAGGGTAAATCTTGCATTTTCTGAGTTTACCCTGCATTTGTGGGTTTAGCTATCTTGCAGGGTAAAATATGAATTTCCAGCCTTTTACCGACGAGCAGGCGCGGGTGATCGTCAATCTCGATCAGGCGTACCAGGTCTGGATGGAGGCCCTGCGCACCCTCAATGGCATGCCGTACAACATGCGGATCAAGGAGGTTTCGGGACGGGAATACCTCTATGAGGTCACGGATCGGCGCGGCAGCATGAAGAGCAAGGGGCCAATCGATTCCGAAAAGCAGGCGGAATTCGATCAATACAAGGCCGAGAAGGCGGCGCTGAAGGAACGCCTTGCGGGCAGCAAGGACACACTCAAAGAGCAAGCCAGTCTCTACCGCGCCCTGCGCCTGCCAATGCTTCCGGCGGAAGCGGGCAAGGTGCTGCGCGAAGCCGATCGCCTGCGCTTTCTTGGCGACCAGGCCATGGTGGTCGGCACCAACGCGTTGATCGCTTACGCACTCGAAGCAAACGGCTTCATCCGCGATGCGCCAGATACAACACTGGACTTTGACATGGCCCTGACCGGGGTCGACGCCGATGAAGATCGGCCGACCTTGTGGAAAGTCCTCAAGGAGGCTGATCTGACCTACTCGGTGAACACCGAGCGTTCTTTTCAGGCTCGCAACGCCAAGGCCTACGAGGTGGAGATCCTGGCGGCTCCGAGCCGGACTGGCGGACAGGTTGCGATGGACAAGCCTCGGCCAATTCCGCTTCCCGAGCAGGAATGGCTGCTCAATGGCCGGCGGGTTGATCGCGTCGTGGGCGTGCGGGACGGCGATGCCGCGCGTATGGTCGTTCCTGATCCGCGCTGGTTTGCTCTGCAGAAGCTCTGGATGGCGGAAAAACCCGAACGCGATCCGCAAAAGAAGCCCAAGGACCACAAGCAAGGCATCGCCTTGCTGGATGCCGTCTGGATGAGCATGCGGCATTACCCCGTCGATGACGCTTTTTACGCTGAGTTGCCCGACGCGCTAAAGCCGCATTTTGAACTTTGGGATGTCCGGAAGCCACAGCGAAGATAGTGGATCCCCCGAGCGACGGAGGGGTGTCATTTCTATCTGGTGATTACAATCCTTAAGTTCGATAATATATCTTATGTTAAATGAAATCAAAGAGTTATTGGGCCAAACTGGTCTGCGCTAGCACAGAAACCCGGGTTCAGGCAAAGCCGCTAGCAGTGATTCGAGCGAGATAGGCGTGCACCTTCTCGCTCTGACCCTGGCGCACAAGCTCTTCGGCTGTGGCATCACCGAGCGACGGCAGCGACTGCGATCGGTACCACGCATAGGCGGCAAGCTCGCTGCCAGCCCAGGGGATGACGCGGTTGATGATCTCGCTCAATTCGCGCAGCCTGGCCTGGGTGACCAAACTGGTGCTGCGGGAAGCTTTCAAGACTGCGTCGCGCGGCAGCCCGGCCGCACGAGCCAGCTCGGACTTGGTGATACGCAGGGCCGCCGAAAGTCGATCAGGTAAGACGCCAGTCTCTCCGGTGACCTCGCTCAGGAATGCCGAGAGTGCCATTCGCCGCACCATCTCCTTTGATTTCGAGCACCACATGAAGCAACAATGCCGCCGGATCAAACTGATCAAAACAGACCTCAGAGCCGAACTTAGCGCCTATCCGAAAGCGACGCCCAGCTTCTTGCGCGGCGGCGCGACTTTGGTAGTCGCCGGCTGCGCTTTCGGGCTCTGCCCGGGCTTGCGGCCGAGGCCGATCTTGAGCGCGAGTTCCTTGCGCTTGGCCGCATAGTCGGGCGCAACCATCGGGTATTCCGCTGGCAGGTTCCAGCGCGCGCGATACGCGGCGGGGGTCAAGCCGTGGTCAGTCCCGATATGGCGCTTGAGCATTTTCATCTTCTTGCCGCAGTCGAGGCATGTCACCGCCTCGGGCTTGACCGATGTCCGGACCGAGACCGCCGGCGTGCGGGTCTCTTCGGCGGGCTCTGCGGCCTGGCCAAGCGAAGCGAACGAGGCATAGACCGACTGGATAAGGGCAGGCAGGTCGCTGAAAGGAACAGCGTTGTTGCTGACATGGGCCGAGACGATATCAGCCACGTGGTTCAGGATCGTGTCATCAGCCATCAGTCGAATTTCCTCGCCTCAAATGAGAGGCCCCGTCCTTATGGCGTGCGCAAGAAAGGCTCCAGTAGAAACGAAGGCTGTTTCACCAGCCTCCATTCGGGCGCAGACCCAAAAGCACCAACGCCCAAGCATGTGAATGTCGCCACTGTCCTGAGCGGCATGACGGCCAAGCTCGCCGACGTTCAAGCCGCGAACAGCTCGCCTTGCCGCTGTACGGCCGCGGCTGCCACGCTGGGCACCGCCGCCGGACGTCTCAACAGCCGAAGGACCTGCGGCGGCACAACGTAGACGGCATGGCGGCCTCCTCCGCGATTGGGGTGATCGGTCGCATAGCCGGCATAGTGGCGGGTCACGAGACCGGCACGGACGAGATCGGAAATGGCGCGGCTCACATTGGCCCGCCCGACAGCGAGGACCTGCTCCTCGACTGCGTCATCGATGCGCTGGCGATCGGCCTTGGGATCCCCCGTCAGGTCGCTGGCAAGCGATGCCGCGACGCGGGCACGCAGGGCCGCGCGGCGCGCCGTCTGCTCGCTCATGGGCAGAAGCTGGGTGCACAGCCATTCGCGCAGCAGGACGGGCTTTTGATCAAAGTGCACATAGGGCCCGGCATGCCCTCGCCCGTCGGCAATCTCGGCCACGAGCTGCAGGACCAGGAAGGCATAGCGCGGCCGGCTCGAGACTTCAGCCAGCACCGCATAGATGCCGCCTACACCGCTTTTGTGCGCCTGTCGTTCCATGGATCAGGGTTGAGCACAAAAGGTGAATCTTGTGAATCCCCTTCCGCTTCGCCGGTGTCGTTTGTCAGCTGTGACACTTTGCCCGAAGGCAGAGTGTCACAGCTGACAGGGACCATTCAAGTTGGGCATAGGCACTAGTCATGCTAGCCGCTTATGGTGCCAAAGGAGCTTGCCATGCGCGAAGATGTGACCCGCTGGACCGTGAACGTCGATAGCCGCACCGATATCGATCTGCGCACCTACCTTGCGCAGAGCGGAATGAAGAAGGGCGACCTCTCAAAGTTCATCGAGGAGGCCGTTAAGTGGCGGCTGCTGGATTTGACCCTGACGGAAGCGCGCGCCGCCTTTGCCGATACCGATCCAGACGAGATGGAAGGCCTGATTGGCGAAGCCGTCGCCGCAGCGCGCACGAACTGACAGTCGCGCGCTCGGCGTGAGGATCATCCAGGGCGCCAAGGTACTTGTCAGCGCGCTCCTGTCCTCAACATCACAGTTTCTCGAGAAGCTTTAGTCGGCCGAAACCAAAAAAAGGGGCCAGCTTGCGCCGGCCCCCTGGAAAGTTTGGGAGAGGATGCCTGAAAGGCACGCCTGATATGGGTCGGCACCTGCCGTGCGGCAAGTGCACAGATGGCTAAGCGCCTTGCAGTTTCTGCACCTGCCCCGATGACCCTCACGCGGCAACACCGAGCCGCCGCAAGCCTCCAAAGGAGCAAATACGCGCTTCTATGCGAGGAATGGGGGGCGCATCTCTGGACCTGCCAGACGCCCATCGGGAGGCGGCAAAGCCGCCTCCCCGGGACCCGTGTCAGAGGAAGAGGACTTCCTCGGCGACGATCTCGACCGAGTAGCGCTCGGCGCCCTCGGATGTCGTCCACTTCGAGTAGTGGAGCCGGCCCTGGATTTCGACGAGATCCCCCTTCTTCTTGTGCTTTGCAACCGAATTGCCGAGGCCGCCCCAGGCAGTGATGCGGTGAAATTCGGCGTGGGTTTCGGTGTAGCCCGCCTCGTTCTTGACCGTCTTGCCATCGACCAGCTTGGGGCGGTCGGTGACCAGCGTGAAAGAGGTGATCTGGCTTTCGCCAGCGGCGCGGGTCTCGGGTGCAGAGGCGATGCGGCCGATCAGGATGACGAGGTTCTTCATGGGATGCCTTTCAGGGTTTGAACTCGGCGGAACCGCCCGCCGATGGACATCACAGGCTGGGCCAAAGGCCCGGGTCCGCACCGAACGTATGTGAGGGAAACCCAAAAGCGAGGAGTGGTGCGGCAAGCCCGAACGGGCTTCACGGTCCGCGGCTTTTGGGTTGCGGCCAGGGACTGGCACGGCACTGGTTCATCGGCGAACGAAGGGCGGCTCCGTCAGTTCAAACCGCAAGCGCCCCGGCCAACCGGCCCCGTCAGCTTCGGTCCGTTCCCGGCAGGAAAACCCGGCACAGCGCTACGGCAAACTGCAGCCCTTCCCGCACCATGGCATGCTGGCCCCCGCGAAGTCGGCAAAGGTCAGCACGAGGCCGTATCAGACCCAGCGCTTCACGCGCACGGCCGCGCCGGCCTTGAGCATCGGTTGCGATCCAGGAGCAGAACTGGCCCGAATTCCCTGGAAAAACGCCGCGCCGGAATGGATGCCTCAGCGCCAGCGCCGTGCGAGACCCATCGAGACCAGCGCTTCGCCAAGGTCCACTCCGTTCACCGAGACCGTGGCGAGCGTACGCCCATAGGCGTCCGTGCCAAGCCGCGTGATCATGACCGGCCCGCGCGCAATGGCAGCCACCATCGCGAGGCGGGCTGCCTCCCCTGCCCGGTAGTCGCACCAAGCGTACGCGCGGCGCTGGTCCTGGCATTTGGGGCTGCCGGGCAGTTCGGGCGCGTCGATATTGGCAATGCGGACCCGTTCGCGCCCGCAGCGGATCGTGTCGCCGTCATGGACGCTGGGCGACAGACACAAGGCAGCGGCAGCGAGGAGTAATGGCATAGGACCAAGCCTATCGTCAGAAGGACGCCAAGCCAACAGCATGCCCCCTCCCCTGCACGCCAGTGGCCCCGATCGTCACCCGAAAGGGCCGGCATCCATGCCGGCAAGCTTGGGAGGGCGGCGGTGCAAGGCACCGGTGCGCGGCCTAGCGCGTAGAGCGGGTTGCCCCGAGCCCCGCGGCGCAGGGGTGCCCCCTTCCCCCCTTTGCTTGAAACCGATCCCCACAGAGCTATCATGCGCATCCAATTCCAATATTTGGGATGCACCGAACGGCAGAAGGACAAGAGGTCCGCAGGCATTGCGCCAAGGTCACGGACCACCCCCGACAATGGAGCCAAGCAGATGACGGACGGACCGGACATGCCGAGTGCACGGCAAGTGGCAGAGGCCGTGGCGCAAGTGCTGCGCGCCAAGCTCGCCGATCATGACGCCGAGACGATCAGCCTCACCCGCACCGAGGCCGCGCTATGCCTGGGCCTCGCCGAGGGCGTGGCCGAAAGCCTCGATCAATGAAAAGACGGCCAAGCCACCTCTCCATTTTTCGATGAGCCCTCAAAACGGAACGGTTGCCCCAGCCATGCACGGCTGATGACTCTGGCCGTATGGGGTGACCAGCGTTAGCGCGGTGTGTATTGAGAGCGCAGCCAGTCGGGCGGTCTCGGAGTGAATAATGGCGGCATTGCAGGACGAAGGATCGGCCCACTCGAAACAGCACCGCAGCGAGGTAGCGAGACTCTTCGACGAAACCCGCCGCCGCCTCGTCGAAACCGGGACTCGGAACCGTCTCGTGCATGTGAACCGTGCCAACACGCGCGGCAACGTGATCAATATCGTGAACGAACGGTCGGAAGATGTGCACGCCATCCTTCGCGCATCCAAGGTCATGCGCTTTCTCGCCCTGGGTCACGACAAGTCAGAGGATGCCAACGAGGTTCGCTTCGCATGGGCAGAAGACGAGCCTGGAGAGGACCGATACACCGACGTACAATTGGAGACGCGGCTTGGGCCTGATGCCCTGCAGAAAAAGCTGCTCAAAATTGCCCGCGAGGCCCAGACGGCCGAAGAGGAAAGCGGCGTCAATATCCTCTACCTCGCCCTTGGTTTTCTGACCTGGTTCGAGGACCGAAACTCAGGCATCGAACGCGAGGCGCCGCTGGTGCTCTTGCCCGTGGAACTCGTCCGGAATCAACGGACCTCAACCTACGATATCCGCGCGCGCGACGAGGAAATCTTGACAAATCTGCCGCTGCAGCAGCGGCTCAAGGACGACTTTGGCATCCACCTGCCCGAGATCGACACCGAAGAAGAGTGGAGTCCGGCAAGCTATTTTGAACGCGTCGAAGCGGTCATTGCCGCCCGCGAGCGTTGGAAGGTCGACCGTGACGCGATCCAGCTTGGCTTCTTCAGCTTCAGCAAGCTGTTGATGTTCCGCGACCTTGATATCGAATCCTGGCCAGACGCAGCCTTGGCTGCGCATCCGCTAACGCGGGGCCTGCTTTACGAAGGTTTTGCGAGCGAGCGACCGATGTTCGGCGTTGAGGACCAGCTTGATGACCTGCTGCCGCCTGAGCGGATCTGCCACGTCGTTGACGCGGACGCCTCGCAAGCCAAAGTGATCGAGGAGGTTCGATCGGGCCGCAACCTTGTCGTGCAGGGTCCCCCTGGAACCGGCAAGAGCCAGACGATCACGAACATCATCGCGGCCGCAGCGAAAGACGGAAAACGTGTGTTGTTCGTCGCCGAAAAGATGGCGGCATTGTCCGTTGTGCACGAGCGCCTGGTCAAGGTCGGATTGCGCGACGTCTGTCTGGAGCTCCATTCACGTACGGCCAACAAGAAGATCGTCCTCACCGAACTTGCACGGACAATTTCGCAGGCTGCGGCAATCCCGCAGGTGCCAGATGGGCCGCAGTCCCTCAAGACCGTACGGGATCGCCTGAACGCCATTGCAAAGGCCCTGCACGAACCTATCGGATCGACCGGTGAAACCGCCTTCTCTGTTTTGGCGCGGCAGGTCCGGTATATCGGCATGAACGCAACGCCGCCGTCGATAGAGACCAGCCCCCTCCTGCGGTTGACGCGGCCCGAAGAAGCCGCCCTGATCGAGACAATTGAGCGCTATGGCGAGCTGCTGGCCCAGGAAGGCGGCAATGGTCGGCACCCGTTCGAGGGCTCGAGGAACCTCGACCTTCAGCCGGTCGAGCTAGCCCGCCTTGCTTCAGTACTGGCTAGTGCCAAGTCAGCCTTGGAAGAGCTCACAGACGCAGTCGATAAGCCGCTTGCGGCATTGGGCCTGCCTCTTTCGAGAACTCTGGAGACGGCAGATTCATTGGTCGACTTGCTGTCGAGGCTCGAGGGCCTTCCCGAAGGTGCCGGGCCAACCGCTGTGCTGATGCTAAACGCTTCGGATCCGGCGCGGCTGCGCGAAATGCTGCAAGCCGGCTTGGAATGGCGCGCTGAGTTCGATGCTCAGGCGCCGAATTTTGTAGACGCAGCGTTTGCCCAGCCGGTGGCAGGACTGCGCGGCGCGCTCGTTGCCGGCTCCCAGTCGTTCTTTTCCCGGATCGGCGGCGCATACCGTAGCGCGTCTCGAGAACTCGCCGGCCTGCTTCGCGGCCCGCTTCCAAAGGCAGCATCCGACAGGGTTGCCTTGGTTGATGCCCTTAGCAGCGTCGCGAGCAAGCGGGGAACTTGGGAAGCCGATCAAGCCTACGGGGCCCGGGTCCTCGGAGACACCTGGCGAGGCGAACGAAGCGACTTCGCCGCGCTGGTTACGATCGCTGACTGGTGCAACAGCGTGAGCAAAGCGGCCCTCAAGGTGGCGCCCGTGGCTGCGAGCGAGATCGCAGCCTCCGGTGACGCGGCAGCGATGCTGCTCAAGTTGGGCAAGGCGTCGACCACCGCGCGTTCGGCGCTGGCGGCCGCAACCGACTTCCTCGACCTTGATCCAGTCACGTTCGGGACCGAACGGTTCGAGCAAGCCGAGCTTAGCTTCCTCATACTCCGCATCGGGCAAATGGCTGCAGCGACAGATCGCTATGCTGGCTGGGTACAGCTGGCGCGGATGCGAGGCAGGATGACGGCTGCAGGTCTGACCGATCTAGCAGATCGCATGCAGACCGGCGGCATGGACGGCCAGGCTGCTGCCGTGGAGCTGCGGTTTGGGCGTGCTGAAGCACTTTGGCGCCAAGCGCTGGAGCGATTTCCAGTCCTTCGCGATCTACCGATGGAAAAACGCCACGAGCTCGTGGCTTCATTCGGCCAACTTGAGCGCGCGCGACTGAAGGACAACGTCACAGACATCCTCGCCAGCCATCTCACGCAAGTCCCGCAAGGCGCCCAAGGTGAGATGGGAGTGATCAGGAGCGAGATCGGAAAGAAGAAGCGTCATCTTGCAATTCGGCGGCTCTTCGAAAAGGCGGGAACAGCGATCCAGCGGATCAAACCGGTGCTGCTTATGAGCCCGATCTCGGTCGCACAGTACCTCCCCCCAAGCACCTTGTCGTTCGACTTGCTGGTCATCGACGAGGCCAGTCAGGTGCGCCCGGAGGACGCGCTTGGAGCGATTGCTCGCGCAAAGCAGATCGTGGTCGTCGGCGATCAGAAACAGCTGCCGCCATCGTCGTTCTTTGACCGGCTGTCTGCCAATGACGATGCGGACGAGGATGAGCATGAACTGCTTGCCGGTGCAGCCACGGTAGCGGCGATGGAAAGCGTGCTGACACTATGCGAGGCGCGCGGCCTTGGGTCGCGCATGCTTCAATGGCACTACCGCTCGCGCGATCCCTCGCTGATCAAGGTTTCAAACCGCGAGTTCTACCAAGACGGCCTGATACTCCCACCGTCTCCGCTTCAAGCCGATCCGGCATTCGGACTTTGCTTTACGCAGGTGGCAGGCGTTTACGACAAGGGCGGAAAACGCGACAACCGCAAGGAGGGCGAGGCGATTGTCGCGCGGGTCGCCGAGCATGCGCGCAAGGATCCCAGCCTCTCCCTTGGCATTGTCACCTTCTCCTTCGCGCAGCGCAACCTCATAACCGAGTTGCTAGAGCTGGCGCGACGCAGCGACGCCGTCCTCGATACTTTCATGCGCGAGGGGCAGTCTGAAGACATCTTCGTCAAGAACATCGAGAACGTCCAGGGCGATGAACGCGATGTCATCCTCATCAGTGTTGGCTATGGTCCAACTATCGCGGGGGGCCGCCTGACAAGCATGTCGTTCGGCCCGGTAAACGGGGAAGGCGGGGAACGGCGCCTCAACGTTCTGTTCACGCGCGCGCGCATCCGCTGCGAGGTGTTCGCCTCGTTCGATCCCGGCGATATGGACGTCAGCAGGACTGCCGGCGAAGGCCCCCGCATTCTCAAACGCTTTCTGGAATACGCAAAGTCGGGCCAGCTCGAAGAGCACTCGCCAACTGGGCTCGATGCCGATTCCCCCTTTGAGGAGGACGTCGCCGACGTGATCCGCAGCCTCGGCTTCCTCGCCGACCCTCAAGTCGGATCGGCCGGCTTTCGCATCGACATCGGCGTGCGCCATCCCGAACGACCGGGCACTTATGTCTTGGCTGTGGAGTGTGACGGGGCCGCCTATCACAGCGCGCTTTGGGCCCGCGAGCGGGATCGCCTTCGTCAGGACGTCCTCGAGCACCTCGGCTGGAAATTCCACCGCATCTGGAGCACGGACTGGTTCTATAATCGCCGTGCTGAAATCGAGCGGTTGCGCCAGGCCCTTGTCACCGCGAGCGATGCGGCAGAGGCAGGCATAAAGATCGACGGCGCGAACAAAGCCCGGGCGGTTGCACCAACAGTGGACGAGCCTGTCCAAGTCATCGCCATGCCCGACATCGTCGAGCGAAAGATGCCAGCCTACCAGCGAGCGGTGTTCCCGGTGAGCAGTCTGCAAGAGCCCCACGAGGTGAGCACGGCAGTGCTTGCGGATTTGGTGAAGCGGATCGTCGAAGTAGAGGGCCCGATCCACGTTGAGGAGGCCGCTCGGCGCGTTGCTTCTTGCTTCGGCAAGGAGAAGGCCGGATCGCGCATCGTGACGGCAACGCGCGCCGCACTTGTACGCGCCCAAACGCACAACAGCGAGTTACTTTCGGACGGAACCTTCTGGTTCACGCGTGATCAATCAGAAACGCCGCCAGTGCGGGATCGCTCTTTGGAGAGCGGCGCGACGTTGAAGGCTGCGAACATCTCCGTGCTCGAGGTAAAAGCCGCGCTGGAATTGGCCCGCGAGGACAACGCCGGTGGCGAAGACGCCGATCTCATCCGCAGCGCTGCCCGCCTTCTTGGTTTCAGGCGCGTCGGCGCCGACCTCCAGGCGAGGATTGCTGAAGCATTATGAAGGAGTTGAACTGCGGATAGTTTGGAGCCCGTCTCGGATAGCACCGAGCGGCGGCGGAGATACCAGGGATATCAGGACCAGCGGACGATCTAGCGGACATTCAGCCCAAGTTCGCCAAGGAGCTGCCCCGCCTGCTCGCGCGAAATGGTCGCGCCGCGAAACAGCGCAGCATCGACAAGGCGGAGCCCGCCAAGGTCCGTGCTGCGCAAGTCCGAGCCCTCGAAGCGCGAGCCTGCAACCATCGCGTCTCGCAAGCTGCAATCCTCAAACACCGTCATGCGAAAATCGCTCTTGCGCAGATCCGCGCCCGAGAAGTCGACACGGCGCAAGGTTTCCTTGCGAAAGGAGAACCCGGGCAGCTTGGCGCTGACCAGCAGCACTTCCTCGAAATGGATGTGCATGGCGCGCGCATCGGTCAGATCGGCTCCTGTGAGCTTGGTGCCAACAAAGCGGGCCGAGGTCAGGGCCGCGCGGCGCAGCGAGCAATTGTTCCAGTCGCCACCGGAAAACACCGCCTCGCTGAGGTCCGCACCAGAGAAGTCGGCAAAGGGGCCCCGGCAGCTCTGCCAGACCGTGTTCTCGAGCCTAGCCCCCGCCAGGTTGCTGCGCCGCAGGTTGCAGCGTTCGAACCGCCAACGGGCAAGATTGAGCCCTGAAAGATCCGCCTCCTCAAGATCGCAATCAATGAGCACGTGCGGCGCGGGCCCGAGAAGGCGCTCGATGTCGGCGCGTGACAGGGTGCCACCCGAGATCGGCTGCGAAACAGAGTGAACGTCCATTGCACCTGCCGTAGCGCACGAACGGCCGGTATCAACCTGAAACGAGGACCCGCACCTTACTCGTTCCGCGTCCCGTCGGAGCGACTTCGACTTTGGCGGCAATCCGCTCTTTCAATTCCTCAACATGGCTGATCACGCCGACCCGGCGTCCACCGGCATGAAGGTGTTCGAGGAGCGCAAGGGCCTGCCCCAGGCTTTCGGGATCAAGTGCGCCAAACCCTTCGTCGATGAACAGGCTTTCAATCCGCATGCCGCGGGCTGTCGACATTTCGGCAAGGCCCAGCGCAAGGGCGAGGCTGACGAGGAAGCGCTCGCCGCCTGACAGATTGTGCAGACCGCGCACTTGCCCGGCCATGTCGTTGTCGATGACCTCGATGATCATGTCACCGCCCTCGCCGCGGGCCAGACTGTAGCGCGGCTTCAGATCGGCAAGCCGGGCATTGGCGTGAACGAGCAGGCGGTCGAGCGTGAGGCCTTGCGCGATATTCCGGAACTTCTTGCCGGTTGCGTCGCCGATGAGCGCGTCGAGCGTGAGCCAGACCGTGGCGTCTGCGTTCGCGGCTTCGAGATCAGCCCGCAGTGCGGCCGTGCGCGTGCGCACCGCGTCGTCTTCGCGAAGCCGCAGCTCCAGATCACGAACGTGCCGGTCTGCGCTTTCGGCATCGGCTTGTGCCGCGCGAAGCGCGTCAGCTAGCGCCTCGCCAAGCAGGGCAGGAACATCCGCTGCCTGATGGCGGGCAAGGTCCTCGCGCCGCTGGTCCAGCAAGAGCGCAGCGCTGCTCGCGATGCGCTCGATTTCTGCCAAAGCGTCCACCTCGGCATCGAGCATCGCTGAACCGGCGGCCGCGACCTTTGCGACCTCTGCTTCATCGATGGCGGCGGCCGCAAGTTCCACTGCAAGAGCCGCAGTGTCAGCTGCGATGCGCAAGCTCGCTGCGGCAATCTGGGTCTCGACTTGCTGGACCTTCGCCTCGGCAGCCGACCGGGCCCGCGCTGCTTCGGCCAGCGCATGACGCGCGGCACTGCGCGCGGTTTCGAGTATACTTGCCTCTTCATGTAGCCTGGCTGTAACGTCAGCCACCGGCTCACCGCCCAGCAGAGCGCTTCGCTCAACCGCCCGCGCTTCCGCATCGGCCTGTGCCGTCTCGTAGGCCTTTCGCGCCTCATCGAACCGTTCCTGCTGCGAACGGGCAGCGATAAAGGTATCCGACGCAAGGGTCTCGGCGGCGGCAATGTGCCCTGCAGCGCTCTCAGCGCCCGCTGTTGTTTCACGCCACTGCCGGCACGTTTCGGCAAGCCAGAGCTGGCCGTCGGGGAGATCTGCCCAATGGCATATGCCCGTGAGCGCGCGATCAAGCTGTCCAGCTAGTTGGTCCATGTCCAACCGCAAGCTTCTGGCTTGAGCTTCAAGATCGAGCTGAGCCTGCTTTCGCTGGTCGAAGACGTCTTTGCCTTTCGCCGCGTGGTCTCGGGCCTCGTCGAGCGCTGCCTTGGCCGCGCGCTCCGCGCTGATTGCCTCATCGCGGCGGACACGCGCGGCGCGGGCCGCAGCGATCGCAAGATCGACCGCCGAATGGCTGGCCGCGAGACTCGCGTCGAGACTTTCGGCTGCCGGATCCAGGCCTGCGGCAGTGGCTGCTTCCACAAGCTGCTCGTTGAGGTCCGCAGCAAGCTCCGCTGCGGCTGCATGCCGGCCAAGCTCGATCGCTTCATCGCCTGCCAGTTGGCGTTGCTGGTCCTCGAGCAAAGCAGACGAGGCTGCCAGTGCTGCGACTTCCTTCTCAAGGGCAGCCACCTCACCGACAAGGGCCTGCGCTTCGCGGCGCGCGTCGGCGACGTGCTCACCCAGAACACCGCTCACGACCTCAAGGTTGTGATCGCTAGCACCGCAGACGGCACATGGCTCGCCCGGCACAAGGCTTTCCCGCAGGCGGATCGCGGCGTCGTCAGCCGCCGCGGCCAGGCGCCCGGCCAAGGCCAAGGCCGCGTTGCGGCGCGCTAGCGTGCCTGGCAGTTCCTCGGAGATAGCGGACCGGCGCGCAGTCTTGGCCTCAAGATCCTTGGCGATTGTCGCTTGCCGCGTCCGTGTCTGCGCCAGTGCTGCAGCCGCCGGGGTCAGGGCTGCCGCAGCGCCAGCGGCCCGCTCAGCAAGCTGGCCGATCCTGGACAGACTGTCGCGCTGCTCCGCGAGGCCAGCCTCTGTGGCAGCATCGGGCACAGCGCTTTCAGCCGCCTCAAGCTCAGGCACGAGCGCTGCAAGCGCGTTTGTACGCGCCGTGACGGCGTCTTGCGCGGTATCCCAAAGGGTCTGAGCACGAAGCAATTCGGTCTCGGCTTCAGCAGAGAGGCTCAAGACCTCGGCAAGGCGCGCCGCCTTGCCGGCATGGTCAGCAAAGATGTCGGAAAGCTCGGCCTCGCGTCCGGCGATGGATCCCAAAGCAGCATTCTCTTCGAGCCAGGCCTTGGCGCTCGCCGCATCAGCCATAGCATGATCGAGCGCCTGACGCGCAAAAGTGTGTGCCTGCTCGGCGATCTGCGCATCTCGCATCGTATCGCGGTGCCGCGACGCCGTGATCTCAGCTTGCCGAATGGCCTGCTCCAGCAAAGCATCGAGCTGCATTGCTCGCTCGATCTCGCTCTGCATCGCGCGGGCCGCATCCCGCTGCTGCAGGAGCGATTGCTCGCTCGCTTCGTCATGCGCCTGAGCGCTCGACACGGTTTCCTGGTGAACGGCAAGTTCCCCGCGCAAGTTCGCGAGCGCAACCGCCCGCGTTTGCTGATCCGCGCGGGATTGCTCGAGTGCCTGCCACTTGGGTGCGAAGACAAAGGCAGCGCGATTTCTCGCCAAGGCTGTCTTTCGGGGCAAAGCTGCGGCCTCAGCTTCGCTGGCCGTTTTCTGGCTAGCAGCAGCTGCGTCTATCAGCGCGGCCAGTTCCTGGCTGCGTTTCTCCCAGCGCTCGGCGCCCTCCCAACGGCCGAGGGCTTCGCGTAGATCGGCAAGCGAAGCGGCAGCGGTTCCCAGTTCGGCTTCAAGTTCAACGCGCTGCGCATCATCAAGTCCGTTCTGTGCCGCGATATCGCGGCTGATCGCCGCAATCCGCTGCTTGTGTTCGCTGGCGCGGGCGAACGCGGCTTTGCCCAGTTCGGCATAGATACCTGATCCGGTAAGCCGCTCGAGCAGTTCCGCCCGTTCGCCCGCATCGGCTTTGACGAAGGCGTCGAAATCGCCCTGTGCCAGCAGAGCAGCGCGGCAGAACTGGTCGGCGGTGAGACCGATAACCGAGAGGATGGCCGCCGCCGTCTCGCGCCGTACGCCGCCGAGGCGCTCGCCATCGCTCAAACGTTCGAAGGCGTGTTCATCGGCCTTCAGTGTGCCGGTTCGTGCCCGCGACACCGACCATTTCGCGCGGTACCTCTGGCCATCGGGCATCGCAAAATCGACTTCGGCGAACGCATCGCTGGCGCCGTGACGCATCAAGGCACGGGGATCGCGCGGCGATATGGCGTCCCTGCCGATGCTCCCCTGCGCTGGGGCATTGCGCAGCCGGGGCACCTCGCGGAAGAGCGCAAGGCAAATCGCGTCCAGCAGTGTGGACTTACCGGCCCCCGTCGGGCCGATGATCGCGAAGATTGGAGAACTGCCCAGAGGCTCGGCCTCGAAATCGACTTCGAAATCGTCGGCCAGACTGGCAAGGTTGCGGCCACGGATCGCCAGGATGCGCATCAGGCGGTCTCCGCCGAATTGACGGCGACGAGAAGCTCCTCGAAGGCGCGGGCCAAATCGTTCGGAAGGTCGCTCCCGGGATGGGCTTTGGCAAAGGCCGCCGCAAAGACATCGGCCGGCAGAAGCTCCTCAAGGTCATCCTCGGCAAGCACGGCGCGCGCATCGGCCGTGTCCCCTGCGCGCACCTGGCGGATGCGCGTCAAGCGCACAGCCTTGTCGGCGATCGCGGCCAGCACTTGCGCATGAAGATGGGGGTCGGGACCATCGACAGCGACAGAGATTTCAAGGAACGGCCGCTTGCCGGGGGACGTATCGGGATCGATTACCAGCCCCGCAAGTTGTGCCAGGACCTCCTCCAGCGGGGCCGCACCGTCCGCTGGAACCGTCAGGAAGGGAGCAGGACGCGGGATTGCCAACTCGCGCCACGTGGCCTTGCCCGAGGCAAGCTCAACGATCGTGATCGAATGGCGGTAGCCGCGCTCTGTTGCCGAGAAGGGAAACGGTGAACCGGCGTAGCGCACCGGCATCGGGGCAGTGATGGTCTGCGGCCGGTGCAGGTGTCCCAGAGCAACATAAGCGGCGCGCGCATCGAACAAGCTTGCGGCTTCCGCTTCTTCGCCGCCAATGACAATGCGCCGTTCGGAAAGCTCGGAAACCTCCCCGCCGGCAACATGGAGATGGCCCGTCAGGATCACCGGGAGGCCCGAAGCGGTGCTCAGCGCCCGCTCGGCAATCGCGGCGTAGAGCGTTGCAAGACTGTGCTGCCCGAGGTCGCCTGGCCTGCAGAACGGAACCGCCGCGAGAAGCGCGGCGGGCTCGGCCGCCGGTCCGAACAAAGGGACCAGCAGTGCATCGATGTCGGGTTCGCCGCCTTGACGCGGCAAAGCCCCGACGAAACGGATCTTGCCGTCGCCCAGGAGCGCTGCTGGAAGGTCGATACGCCCCGCACTGTCATGATTGCCGCCGAGGATGACGATCTGAAGGTTGGGCTGGCGCTGCGTTGCCGCGTTCAGAAAGGCAAACAACCGCCGCATCGCGGTAATGGGGGGATTTGCGACATCGTAGACGTCGCCCGTGACCAGCAGAACATCGGCGCCCACGTCATCGATCTGGTCCAGAAGCCAGGCGAGGAAAGCATCATGCTCGTCTTCGCGGGTGTGCGCGTGGAGTTCGTGGCCCAGATGCCAGTCGGACGTGTGGATCAGGGTCAGGGACGTGGCCATGGGTCAGTTCATCGCCCCGCCCCGCTGTATTGGCAAGGGCGGCGCGGCGGAACACAGCAAAGCTGGTGTGCCAATCTTGCAGCGACGTTGGCAGGCGCGTAGATTGATCCGGCAAGGCCCATCCGGGGCCGCGCGATCATGTGAAGGAGATACGCGAGAGGTCGAACGGGCAGCGTCGATCGCGAGAAATTGGAAGGACACCCAATGATCCAGCGATACCGTGTGCTCGGCCGCAGTGTGGCCGAAGGCGAGGACCTTCAGCACCTGCTGCGCGAGGCCTACGCGCGCAAAAGCCCTGCCTCCTGCGAATGCCGCAAGGACGCCGAGCTCCCCCTTTACATAGCCCGCCGCCAGAACCGCTACGTGCTCGCGCGCTGGCCAGGCTCGGGCGCGCACCACGCGTGCGCGTGCGATCATTATGAGGCCCCGGATTACCTGACCGGCATGGGCCAGGTGCGCGGGAGCGCCGTCATCGACGATGAGACGAGCGGTGAGACCAACTTGAAGCTCGGCTTCCCGCTATCTCGTGGAAGCGCCCGGCTTGCGCCGGCAGCGCTCACCAACGACAAGCCGGAAGTCAAATCATCGGGCCAGAAGCTCTCCATCCGCGGCCTTCTGCATGTCTTGTGGGACCGGGCGGAGCTCACACACTGGCATCCCAAAATGGCGGGCAAGCGCAGCTGGTTCGTGGTGCGCCGCGCGCTCCTCGAAGCGGCGGCAAGCTGCAGGGCCAAGCAGGAAGCCCTGCCCCACGTGCTGTTCGTGCCCGAGAGCTTCCGGCTGGAGGAAAAAGAAGACATCCGGGCGCGGCGCCGTGCCAACCTCGCCCGGGTCTATGCCACGCGCGATGCGATGATGGTGGTGGTCGGCGAGATCAAGGAGATCGTGCCGGCACATGGCGCGGATAAGATCGTCCTGCGCCATGTCGGCGATATGCCCTTTGTGATGGACGAGGACATGGCGCGACGCTTCCACAAGCGCTTCGCTGGCGAACTGGCGCTTTGGCAAGCGCAGGATGGCAAAGGCCATCTCGTCATGGCCGGGTCCTTCTCGCGGCGCCGCGAAGGGACCTTCGATCTCATCGAGGTCGCGCTCATGCCGGTGACGGCGGAATGGCTGCCCTACGAGACCAGTGACGAGCGCTACCTTGTGGCCAAGGCGGTCGCTGAGAAGCGCAGGTTCGTAAAAGGCCTGCGCGTCAATCTGGACAGCGACACACCGATTGCCAGCCTCGTCCTTACCGACACCGGGGATGATGCAAGCGCGATCCATATCCACGACCGCGACAACGAGGTTGCGGGGCCGCTTGAAGCCCTGGTCGCCGGGCAAGGGGCGGCACATCACTTCTGGAAAGAGGGCGAACCGCTCCCGGTCCGCGTCAGCAGGCCGCAGCGACGAGGCCACGAACAGGAAGCCGCCTGAACGGCATCACGCATGCGAACGTGGCAACGGCGGCGAAAGATCGAAGCGGCGAGACACATCGCCGCTTGCGCGAAGCGCTTCAAGCCGCACGGAAACTTCGCCCGTGTCCCGGGTGACCTCGATGCGATTGAGGCCAACGAGGGTCCAGACCTTGTGTTCAGGCCGTACATGGACCGAATAGGCGATCGGCAGCTTCTGCGGGTAGAGCCAGACCAGCAGTACGGGCAGCGCGGCGAGATTGGGGCGGCCTTCGACAGCGTGAAGCGTCAACAATCCAGTGCTGCGATCATAGCGGCAGGTGAGCCCGAGCGGCTCTGGATGTCCGACGAGAGCCAGGATTGCTTCGCGCGCCCGCAGGCCGAAGATGTCCGAGAGCTCCACCGGAGGTTGCGCGTCGGCGTCGGTCGCCAACGCGTCCAGAAACAGCTCGACGGCGGCGAAACGCGCAGCTTCGTCGCGGCTGCAGGGCAGTGCAAAGGAGAGCGTGATCGAAGCCATGGGGAAAAGACTTTCGGGTGGGCCGCGCGCCGCCGCGTCCCTTTCGGCCATGGCCGAAAGGAAGAACGACAAGGCTGGGCAGAGTTGAACGCTCAGAGCGCGAGATGGCGCTCGACATGAGCGCGCTCGCGCGGACGCTGGAGGTTGTAGACGGGCACGCCGTGTGCGGCGGCAAGGCGCAGCGCCTGACCGGTACCGCCCGACGCTTTGCCATCCGCCGTCCAGCACAGCACGAATTCGGAAGGGCTATCGAGTGCGGGGCCCAGCACCTGAAAGACGCTGCGCGTGTGCAAGGCTTGGACGAACGGCGACAGCCCGGCGAACGCGGGATGGTGCGCGGCTGCGATTGCGCGCGCCATGCCCCAGACTTCTTGTCCCAGCTCGCCAGGATGGAAGGCACTGGCAGAGCCACGCCAATCAGGCTCTGGCAGGAAGATCTGCAGGTCGCGGCCCGCCCCGCGCTCGAACGCGCTGTCGGCGCCGGCTGCGTGTCCCGAACGCAGAGCATAGCCGCGTTTGAGGAGCGCAAAGGCCGCGCGGGTCATGAGGCAGAGGATGGGCGGCGGCGTCGTGCGCGGACCGATCCCGGTATAGTAGCGAAGCATCGCCGGTCTCCCTGTTGGAACACCGCCGGCAGCCCCCCTCTCCTCACATAGTCGTTCCGCTGAGGCTCAGCTGTCGGGATACCAGGCGAGCACGGGGGGATCGGGATGGGCTGCATCGAAGGCTTCGATCCGGGCCCAAGTGATGTAGGTCTCCGGGTCCTTCAGAGCGACGTAACCGCCGTAGAAGCGGCCTTCACGGCAAACGAACTGGGCATGGACATCGTCGATGACGGCCTCGATGACGAAGAAGCCCGGCACGCCGCGGATATGCGCGGGCGGCAGGACGCCGAGCATATCATCATGAAAGGCCTCGCTCACCCGCGAGAGCGGAAAGCGGGCCAGCGCCGCCTTGCGAGGTCCGCCGAGGCTGCCGGAAGGCTCAATTCCGGTCATCGGAGCTATCTCCCAAAAGCACGAAAGGCGGGATCACAACCTCGGCGCGGGCGACTGCGCGTTTGAGGTCGCGCAAAGACTTGAAACCGCGGATCCAGGACGGCGGAAAGAGGACGGTTTCGTCCTCGCTCGCCAGGTATTCGCGTAAGGGCCCTGCCCCCTCGAACAGGGCGATTTCTGGGAGGAATGCACCAAGATAGCCGCCCGACCAGCGGCGAAACGGCAACCCGTGTTCCACGCAGAAGGCATCGATAGTCGGGATCTGGCCGCCATTGAGCTCAGTGCCGTAAAGCTCCAGCGGCTCGCCAGCGACAAGCGCGGGCAGGTCCAATGGCTCACCGTCTTCCCATTCGGTGCGCAGGTCATAGTCCGCGGCATGCGCCGCAAGCGCCGCGAAGTGCTCGAACGGCAGAGTGCCGCCGATGGTGATGTGCACATAGGCTCGGTCGCCCATAAGCTTGGTCCTTTCGCGTGTGGAATATCCATCGCGCCCCTGCCCTCAGCCCAGTTCGGGCCGCGGACCGAGCAGCGCTTCAAGCTGCGGATCGAGGAGAAACCCGAGCTGGCGCGCCATCTGCGCCGCGTGCTCGAAATCGGCCGACTGCACGCCGAGCGAACTGGCAAGGGCACCGAGCGTGTCGCCTTCGCGCGGCGCAGCCAAAGCATGGAGGTGGCCACTCGCCTGAGTCACCGCGAACGGCCAGGTCATGGCAATGCCGACGACCCCTTCGGCCAGAATGATCAGCGTATCACCCGTCCCGATTGCCTCGTCGCACTGAGTGGCATCATAGGCGTTGCCGGTGCTTGCGAAGGCGTGATGGCGCCGTGTTTCAAAAGCAAAGCGCTCGCTGTCGGTGAGCATGACGGATCTCCGTGTATCCCAAGCATGCGAAAAGGCGGAACGCCGGGCGGGGGCATGCCGGCGCTCCGCCTCAGGCCGCGCGGGGGAGCCGCGGCCTTCGCGTGAGGACGGGAACCCAATGAGGGTCCCCGTCCATTGGCGTCACGAGGACGATCAGGCGTCGACGAGCGGCGGCAGCGCGCCTTCGTTACCGGCATTCGCAGCGGCGTTCGTGCGGCCGCGCTTGGCCGGAGGCGCGGCGGTGCTGGCACCGAGGCCGTCGCCGCCCTCGCCTGCACCGGCCTCGGCGCCTTCGGTCGCGTCGCCGCCAGCGAACATGTCACCGTCACCGTATTCGGCCGAACCCAGCTGGCTGCTGCGGCGGCGCGGACGCTGCCAGGCCACTGCCATCGAGCCGTCATCGCGGGGGAAGGCTGCGATGTAGAGCGGCTGGGCCATCGACGGATCGTCGATCTTGCCTTGGTAGAAGCTCAGGCCCGTCGAGCTGGCCGAGAGCTCGAACAGTGCGCCCACGATCACCCAGCGGCGCTGGTCGTTGAGTGCGACGATTTCGTACTTGGGTGCGCGCTGGTTGCTGGAGGCAACGGGCCGCAGGCCGATGGTGCGCGTGATGGTAAGCGTTTCGACAGTGCCGATCAGCTGGCCGTTGGCGTTCTTGCGGATTTCACCGATGTTCATGGACGTTCTCCTAGGTGGATCGATTGCGACCGAACCCCTTGTTCGATCACCCTCATCCCACCCCCTTCCCTCCCGGCCGCCAGGCCGAAGCTGCGGGCAAAGCCCGCAGAGGAATGGCTGAAATGGCGCACGTTTCGGAACAACTTCTTTCAGAAGCGTCGATCGAAGTTCCTAAAGCCTGTCGTCCGCTGGAGCTCGAAGCCAAGCCCCTTTGCAGGTCCGGGCTTGAGACTTTTCTGCCAGCAAACGGCAAACTGCTAAACGGCGGGATTCGTCAAGAGCCGACAACAAGCGCTTAGTCGCGGTCGCATACTGCCCCAAGGGCTTGGCCAGTGGCTCAGTGGCTCGCCCGATCCGTCCCCAACACACACGATGTTCTCGGAGAAACCCTTGACGGATCACCGTCACTCACCTATCTCACTTTTATGAGTGAGGATTGTGAAATGATTCGATACCCGATGCTGGCCAACCCTATTGGCAGCACAACGCTGGCCGGTAGCGCTATGGGACGGCAGATGCTCGCCCAGCTGATCGAGAAGACGGCGCCGGTGGCCGAGCCCACCCTCGCCTTCCTCGATTTCGCGGACGTGGACATCGCGACGGGCTCGTTCCTTCGCGAAGCCGTCATGGGTTTCCGCGACTTCTGCCGCAACGCGGCGGGCATGATCTACCCGGTGGTCGCTAATGCCAATGCGACCATCGAGGAAGAGCTTTCGACCTACCTTCGTGGTCGCAACGACGCCATTTGGGCATGCACCCTCGACACAGACGGCACGACCACCGACCCGCATATCCTCGGCGAGCTCGACGCTGGGCAGATGAGCACCATTCAACTTATCGCCGCGCATCATCCGATTTCCGCGCCGGACCTGGCCAAACTTCGCCCCGACGACAAGATCGGCACGACCGCATGGAATAACCGGCTGGCGACGCTGTCGGCCAAGGGCATGCTGAAGGAAGTACGCCACGGCAAAACCAAGTTGTTTAGCCCTGTCATGGAGGCAATCTGATGGGTGCCGATTTTATTCGCGAACAGTCCGGTCAGCCCTGGAGCAAGCGCTGGAATAAGGGCAGGGACCGGCTCAAGGAACCGGGGCTGTTCGATGTTCAGTTTGGGGCGCAGCGGCGCACCATTACGGCGGACATCGACCCCGGCTTGAGCGTTCAGCCTGGCGACGAGCTGGTGGTGCAGTGCGGGTCCGGCAACGCCATGGTGTGCCGTGGACAAAGCCGCATTGGCGCGGTGAATGGCCTGCCATCGGACATGCAGACATCCATTACCGAATGCGGCGGTGTCGCCCTTGGAATCGTCGAACGGGTCAGTCGGTTCGGCAACAGCGCGGAGCTTCGTTTACAATGAAGAATGCCAACAACCGTTCGCTGCCCCGCCTCGTGCGTAATGCGCAGAGCCTGTGGGACTATGCCGACACGATGCCCTGTTCGCTGGGCTGTGTGAGCTGTGTTGACCGCTCTATCTGCGGTGGCGTCCATAACGGTGCCAGCTTCTTCGACTGCGGTGATTACTGCCGTTGCAAGGACAAGGATACCTGTGACCTTGTTTGCCGAGGCAAACCGAAGCAGTTTGTGGAACGCTTGAGGGAAGTCGGTGGCCTGGAGTTTGCCAACGTGCCCCGGGCTCAAGTCGTGCCCATCGAGGCACTGCCGCCGATGGTCCCGTTGATCGATCATGCCACCGCGCGTGTCGGCAAGCTCAACTCCCCGATTGTGGCGCTGTCACTCTATGCGCTTTTGGACATCGACGCGGACACGCTTCGCTATCCCGACCGCGCAGCGCTAAGCCAGAAATTCGGAATCGACCCGAATGCCCGGCTAGTAGTTTCCGGGGTGGCGCGGGACAGGAAGATCGAGCGCTACTGGGCGGCAAAAGACAGGCCTGCCATGCTTCAGCAGCTGGCAGCCCTCGACATCGCGCTGATCACGCCTCCCAATTACAGCGTGCTGACCGATGTGCCCCGCACCGACAACCTGCATGCCATGAAGCGCATCCTGATGACGACAATTGAGATGATGCAGGCGGGACTGCCGACGGCCTTGCATCCCAACGCGCGCACGGAACGGGATTATGAGCGCTGGGGCGACCTGATCGCCGAGCGCCCGGAGATTCAGTACCTCGCGTTCGAGTTTGCGACCGGCGCGGGCCGCGGCGAACGGCTGGATTGGCATGTGGCTCAGTTGACCGCTCTTGCCGCCCGCGTCCCGCAACCGTTGGGGTTGGTAATTCGTGGCGGCATGCGCGCGCTCGAACCGCTGCGGGCAGCCTTCGCATCGGTGACGATGATCGACACCGATGCATTCGCTAAGACCTGCTATCGGCAGGCGGCCCAGTTCCGAACCGATGGCAGGCTAGTCTGGCGCAAGCATCCAACCCCGCCTGGCGCACCGATCGATGCGCTGTTGCAGCAGAATGTCGCGGCGCTTCAAAGCCACCATATCATACTGTCGCGCAGCCACGCCGAGACACGGCGCAGCACTATGTCAATGGGCTTCCGCGCGCCAGATCGCGCTGATCGTCATGCCCGCGAGAGCTGATGTATGGCTTAATCGCTGATCGCCATTGAGAGGATCATTCGTCGGGCTAAGCATGAGCGCGTGGTCACCGGAGCGGAAGCGAAGCTCCGCTCGGTCAGTCACCATGGACCGGCAGAGCTGCACAAATCCCTGCCCACGACCACTTGCCGTGGAATAGCGCGACACACCGGTTTTAATGGCCTCGGCCAGTGCCGCCCCTGCATCTGGTAGATGCGCGTAGTCGGGGTTTTGCCGTAGCGTTTCGAGCACACCCATGCCGCGATCCGCCACTACAAACTCGAAGGAGCGATCCGTAACGGCATAAGAGACAAGCCCCGTATCGGCTGCGCCGCTATGCTCGTAGACATTGTCCTGCATCTCACCCATCGCTCCCACGAGAGACGCAATGAGCCCAGCGGGAAAACCGCGATTCTTCGCGGCATTCTCCGCATGGAGCAGCCATTGCTGCCAGACCGGATCACCTGTCTCTACGGGATTTTCAAGAGGAAGTGGGAAAGCGCCTGCCTGATCGTTAAAGCCACCCCCGAACGGCTGACCCGTCGCCCAAGCCTCACGAACGCGAGAAGCGAACGCCCCCGCGAATGAAATAGATTCGTACTCACTCGGGAATTGCTTAGCGCCTGCCAGCAACTCAATGAGCGGGCCGATGCGGCCCGAGTTCTCAATCACGATCGAACCGTGATCCCGCAATCTCCCATGCGCTGCCTCTCGCAAGAGATCATCGACGTCAGCGAACTGAGCCTGAAGGGCGTGCATCATTCCCCAATATCACAAGGAATTGGTCAACTCCTACAATTCTTTCAATCAACGATGATCCAGAACTACGCCTGCCAAAGGCTGCGTGGAACGTTCCAAACTGCTGCCTTCTGCTGACTATAAGCGTCTGGGCGTTCTATCGGCAGCTTATGTCGGGAGTGGACATTCCGTTTGGCCGTGCTGAACGATCGTGTCTGGTCGCGTGGTGCCGGTGGTCAATTGACGCCTCGTGGGACAAACCTGCCGTTTCCGCTAGCCACTGCCAACAACCGCTTCCGGGAAGACCGGACATTTTCCGCTTGATCGGTAGTCTGTACGCCGCCCGAGGCGAACACGCCGGCGATCACGGGATCAGCGTCGTTCGCGAGAGTCGTGGCAAGACCCGGAAACAGCATGGCGGGTCTCGTTCAGGCGATCGTGGGTCAAGCCTTCGGCGGTTCGAAGACGTCAACGACGATGACCTTGATTGCGTAGCGGTGATCGGGCTTCAAGGGCGCCGCCGGTGGGAATTTGATCTCGGCGGCCTGCTTTGGGTGCTGCGGCTCAACGAACGTCACATCGACCGCGGACTCGAATCGCTCAAGGCTAACGACGCCGATCCGGTGCCGATCCTGGTGCTCGATGACCGCGAACTTGTGGATCGGCCTGGCGTGCTCGACATCGCCGTGAATATGTTCCGTGAGCGTTATCGGCGAGAGCAGACGGAAACCGACGCCGAATGACTGACGCTCGCCCCATCCAACCCCGAATGGAAAATGGCGGGCATCGGTCAATCCAGAGCGGACGATTGTTGAGAGGCCGTGCCGGCTGTGAAATGATCGGCCCACGGAGGAAACATCATGGCATGGCACACACTATTGGGGCTGAGCGTGCTCGGCGCGTTCGTCACGACGATCGGCAGCCTCATTGCGCTGTTCCTGAAGGAGTTCGTGGCCGCAACCTGGCTGGAACGCTGGAAAGCCCGGCAGACTGTTGATTTCCGCTGAGAGTTGACCCGGGATTTTCATCGAGAAGTGACCCGGGTGGATATGGTGCCCCGCGGTGCGGGGATGGGTCAAGTGGTGGCTTTTTCCTTTCGTGTTTTGGGAGCTGCAGCGCTGGCCCTGAACCGGAAGCTGTCGTTACCGGTTTCCAGGATGTGGCAATGGTGCGTGAGCCGATCGAGCAGTGCGGTGGTCATCTTGGCATCGCCGAACACCTCGGCCCATTCGCTGAAGCTGAGATTGGTGGTGATGACGACGCTGGTGCGCTCGTAGAGTTTGCTGAGCAGATGGAACAGCAGCGCACCGCCCGATGGGCTGAACGGCAGATATCCCAGCTCATCGAGGATGATCAGGTCCAGGCGCAGCAGCCGATCGGCAAGCTGGCCAGCTTTGTTCGCCGCCTTTTCCTGCTCAAGCGCATTGACCAGATCCACGGTGGCGAAGAACCGCACTTTCTTGCGGTGATGCTCAGCCGCCTGAACACCGAGCGCTGTTGCGATGTGGCTCTTGCCGGTTCCGGGGCCGCCGATCAACACGACATTGTCGGCACCATCGATGAACTCGCCGCGGTGAAGCTGGCGGACCATTGCCTCGTTGACCTCGCTGGACGCAAAGTCGAACCCGGCCAGGTCCTTGTAGGCGGGGAACCGGGCCGCCTTGATCTGGTAGGCGATCGATCGGACTTCCCGTTCGGCCATCTCGGCCTTGAGGAGCTGGGACACGATCGGCACGGCCGCCTCGAACGCGGGCGCACCTTGCTCGATGAGATCGCTGACGGCCTGGGCCATGCCGTACATCTTCAGCGCTTTAAGCATGACAACCACGGCGGCGCTGGCGGGATCATGACGCATGGCGCAGCCCTCCATCGCGAAGCGCATCGTAGCGCCCGACATTGGCGAGTGGCTCCTGAGCAAGACGCAGCGCCTGCGGCGCGTCGATCGGGGACGCCGGGGGAGCCTTGCCGTCGATCAGGCGGTGCAGGACATTGAGGACATGAGTCTTGGTGGCAACGCCGGCCTCTAACGCCAGTTCGACCGCGCATAGGACTGCCTGTTCGTCATGCTGTAGCACGAGCGCTAGGATCTCAGCCATCTCCCTGTCTCCGCCAGGGCGGCGCAGGAGCTGGCTTTGAAGCTGCCGGAACGCATCGGGCATCTCGGCGAACGGGGCACCATTGCGCAAGGCGCCGGGCTTGCGCTGGATCACCGCCAGATAATGCCGCCAGTCATAGATCGTTCGCCCGCAGGTGTGATGGGATCGATCGATGATCCGGCTGTGTTCGCACAGGATCTGACCCTCGGCGGCGATCACGATCCGATCGGGGTAAATCCGCAAGCTGACCGGGCGGTTGGCGAAAGATGCCGGAACGCTGTAGCGCGTGCGCTCGAAGCTCACGAGACAGGTGGGTGATACCCGCTTGGTATGTTCGACGAAGCCGTCGAACGGCCGTCCAAGCGGCATCAGACTGGCAACCTCGGCGGCGCGGACATCGGCGACGGTGCCAGGCTGCATGCCATGTTCGATCTGCGCCCATTGCGCGATGCACTGCGCCTCAAGCCAGGCGTTGAGCGCGTCGAGGTCGGGGAAGCTGGGCATGGGCTGCCACAGCCGCCGCCGGGCATCCTGGACGTTCTTCTCAACCTGCCCCTTCTCCCAACCCGAGGCCGGGTTGCAGAACTCGGGCTCGAACAGATAGTGGCTCGCCATCGCCGCGAACCGCGCGTTGACCTGTCGGGCCTTGCCCGTACCGATCCGGTCCACCGCGGTGCGCATGTTGTCGAAGATCCCCCGCCGCGGCACGCCACCCAGCACGCGGAACGCCTGGGTCAGGGCATCGAACAGCATCTCGTGGGTCTGGAGCGGGTAGGCCCGGACGGAGAAGGCACGGCTGTGCGAGAGCTTGGTATGCGCCACCTGCAGCTTGGTCTGCCGGCCGCCCAGCATTGCCCAGTCCTCGCTCCAGTCGAACTGGAACGCTTCGCCTGCGGCGAACACCAGCGGAACGAACGTACCGCGCCCGCTGGTCTGCGCCTCGCGCTGCCGCTCGGCCTTCCACGCCCTGACGAAGGCCGCCACGCGGCCATACGATCCGTCGAAGCCCAGCACCACGAGGTCGGCGTGCATCTGCTTGGCCGTGCGTCGATGTTTGCGCGACTTGGCGCCCTCGGTCCGCAGCCAACCCGAAAGCTTCTCGGCAAATGGATCGAGCTTGCTCGGCCGATCGGGAACCTTGAAGCTGGGCTCAACCGTCCCGCCACGCAGGTACTTGCGGATCGTATTGCGCGACAAACCCGTGCGTCGCTCGATCTCCCGGATCGGCATCTCATCACGAAAATGCCAGCGCCGGATAACGCTCAATAAAGCCATGTCGATCACTCCAGTGTCCCCCGACCAGGCAGCCAGGGGGAAGGTCAGAACATGGGTCACTTCTCAGTGGAAATTATGTGCCTCCCGGGTCAACTCTCAGCGGAAATCAACACCGGCAGACCCTACTTGGCGCCTATCGTCGCTATCAAATGCCGATCTTCCTCGCCGCTGAAGAACTGTCCAACCGCCTCTATGGACTGTCGCGGGACAATAATGATCGCGAGGAACACGAAGTTGGACTAGCTGTGCTGAAAAAGCCGATCGTGCGCGAACCAAGCGCGGCGGCGAATGATCATTACCTCCGCTATCGGTTCGTTAGCAACGTCTATCGGCTATGCAGCTTTCTCGGCTGGGTCGAGCTTTACCGGCGCGATATCGGGTCGCTTAATGTTGACGCACTCGACCGCAACCGCAAACTTGATGCGTGTCTGCGCAACATCCAGAGTGTGCTGGCCGATGGCTGGATCAACCAGCATGAAAATTGGCGGGATTGGAGCGATTGCCTCGTCTTTCGCGAGGAGCTGCGCGCGATCGGCCATGCGATGGCGACGCCCGGCGATAACCTTTGCATCCTCGATTTCGGCAGCTTTACCACGGCGTTGGAAACCGATCCCGATGGCACCGGGGCCGCGCGCTGGTTTGTCCAGGCTGCGCAATTTTATGAATGCCTGAAGCGTGACAAAGATTTCCGGCTGGTCCGGATGCGGATGCTGGTGGTTTATTTGACCGATCTGATGGAGCTCCTGCAGCCTAAGCGCATCGATCGCGGCCATATCGCCAGCGCTAAGGCCTATCGACTAAGTTTCGACACCATCACCGGCGGTCCTAAATGGGCGCAAACACCGCTTCCCGGCGGCGCGCTGTCGATCCATCGCTAGACCATATCGACCCGAGCAGGACAGACGCGAATATGATCGAACAGCCCATCGACACGATCAACGAAGCCGCCCTGCAGCGGCTGATCGATAATCAAGTCTCGGAAGGCCGCGACCTCGAGTTCAAGCGCGAGCTGCCAGGCGGCAATGACGAAGCGACCCGCGAATTCCTCGCCGATGTGACCGCCTTTGCGAACGCCCAGGGCGGCGACATCATATACGGCCTGGACGAGGCCAATGGCGCTGCGGCAGACCTGCCCGGCGTAGAAGCGGACGACCACGATGCCGCCATCCTGCGGCTCGAAGGTAAACTCCAGACCGGCGTGGATCCGCGCCTGATCGGAGTGCGGACCCAATGGGTGCCGCTCGCCAACGGGCGCGGCGCGCTGGTGCTGCGCATTCCCGGCAGTCTCAGTGCCCCGCACCGCGTCACCTACAAGGGTGGCGCGCGCTTCTTCGGCCGCAACAGCCGGGGCAAATATGAGCTCGACGTCCACGACCTGCGCCATGCCTTCACCGACGCCGCCCAGCTTCCCCAGCAATTCCGCCAGCTCCACGCCGAGGCGATCGCCGGATCGCAGGGCGCCGACATGCCGTTTGCGGTCGAAGAGGCGCCGACTGCGGTCATTTCGGTCGCGCCGCTCGGCCTGTTCCGCGAGGAGCGACGGATCGCGGTCAACCGCGAGAATGCGGTCGTGCCCGTCCGGGTCGGCGCCTTTTCGGCTCTCGACACGATCGACGGCGTGCTGGTCCATGCGCCGGTGAGCGAGGCCGGAAGGGTCGGCTCTTATGCGCTGACCTATCGCACGGGCCGAACGGACTCGGCCTTCGTTATAGGCGGCGTGCGCCGGAACAATGGCGAGGACTGGCGGACCTGCTGGCCGGCCACCTTCGAACAAGGCCTACAGTCAATGACGAACGCCACCCAGATGCAGCTCCGCCAGCACGGTATCGAAGGCCCCTGGGTGATCCTAGTCAGCGTCTATGGCGCGAAGGGCTTCCGGATGATCCTGGGCGACGGCTATCCGACTGCACTGGCGTTCCGGAACAATGTGCTGCTGGGCCAGCTCATCGTCGAGCAGATCGACAATGAGACGTTGATGCCGATCGCCGAGGCCTTCTGGCTGCTGTTCGGAGTTCACCGCCCGAACAATCGCGCGCTCGGCGCTGAACGATAAGACTGTGACCATGGCCAACGCCGACCGGCAGAATATGCCCGACACATTTCTCGACATCCGTCGCTCGCTCCAGGCTCGCGAGATTCTCGTCGCGCTGGAAAGGCACGGCCCCAGCAATGATGCAGTCTTCTATCAATGGCTGGGGAAGATTGGTCTCAGTCCCTCGCACCGCGATTTGGCCGACCTGCTCGATCGGCTGGAGGCCGACGGGTTCATCGTGACGGAGCAGGTCGACCAGTATCGCGTGATCAGGCCATCGCGCGCCGGGATCGAGATCGCACAGGCACGCGCCCATTCCGACTGGATCGCCCGCATGGACCCGGAATAGCCCGGATCAGGCTGCTGCCTCCTCATCGGAAGCGGGCGGGCAGAGCTGATGCTGCACGCCGAAGATCTGCAGCAGATGCTTATAGATCGGGCCTGAATAATCAGCTTCAGCACACTGATCATTTTCGCAGAAGAGCACGAATGCCTTGGCGCCATCGTGGCGTGAACTGCGATAGATGAGGCCGTCGATTGGCTGCCCAGCGGCATCGCGAAACACCCGCCGGAGATATTCGGTGACGATCTGGGTTGGCACATATTCGATATGCTCGCGGCCATCGCGCTTGATCGGCTTGGCAATGTCATGCGCGAAATCCCATAGGAAACGCATCGGGTGGATAAGATGGCGGTGGTCGGGGTCGAAGACGCTAGGGACCCCCGGCAGTTCGGCAAGGTCGAGAACGCGCAGCGGTCTAAGCGCGCGAAACGTGCCGATCGACATGGTCTTGCCGGCATCCTTCACAGGATCGCGCGTTTCGGCCTCGGCGGTGGCGGCGTCAAAGGCGCCATAGAACATCGGAATGCCAGCGGGGCTCATCCGGTTCGACTGAATCGCGAACTCGGTCGGTGGCGGACCGATCTGGGCCGCACTGTCATGCGGCCCCTCATCGATCCGTATGCGGATCAGGTCTTCGTCCGGCGTGATTGTCTTGATGAAATCATAGTCGGCAAGGTCGGTGTTCAGGACCGAGGCGATCGTGTCGAGCATCTGCGAGGGCGGCAACAGCTCATGCTCCTCCTGATCGGATTTCAGGAAGAGATAGCGGGTCTGGTGTTTGGTGCCGTGCTTGAACCAGTCCCAGCCGGACGATAGGCGCTGGCCCTCATTCCCCACATAATAGTCGCGCTCGACCCATCCCTTGGTGTCGATGGAGTCTATGATGTCTTCGACGACTTGGTCGTTTTCGCTAATTTCATAGTCCCAGAACACCTCCCAGCTATCGGTGATCTTGGCCTGATAGCCACCCTCGGCGGTGATGTAGGAGATGCCCTCACTATCCGGATGATTCCAGTCGAAGGCGATGCCAGCGAGCACCTTACCGACGAAATCGTCAAAGCTCGCTGTGATTGGCTCCTCGCTTTCCTTCCCGCAATAGCTGCATTCGGTGGCTTCGGCATGATCGGCGATCCACTGGGCAAGATGGGGATCCGTGACACAATCGGCGCAGATGTCACCGCCGGCAGCAGAATAACCGCGCTCCCACTGCTCCAGCATCCATTCCTTGGCTCTGCCCATCCTCGACCGGTTAGGCTCGAGCGTCAGGCTGCGGCGCGAAGCGTGTGACAGCGTCGGCTTCGATCTGCGCCATCTCGCGTCCCCATGCCGTGGTCGTGCGAAACCATGTCTCCAGCGCATCGGCTTGGTCCAGCGTCACCGCGCGCTTGGCGGGGTCGATCGGCTGCCGCGGGGGCACCAGCGTTGGGAAAAGATCGCCGAGGAGCAGGTTCTGGAGTGCGACTAGCAAGTCCTCCACATAAGCTGTGGCATCACCCAGCGAGTCGATCACTTGATCGCAAAGCTGACCAATCTTCTCGGAGCGGCTCAAGATCGGCGGCTGGTAGGGGAAGATGCCACCGGCGGGATTGTCGGTCGGGATACTCGGCATGACCCAGGTAGCGAAATCGCCGAGAATGATCTTCCGAGTGTCGTGGAGTACGGTGCTGAGTGCCGTCCGGAAGACAATCAGGCGCGGGTCGACGATGCGTCGCGTCTCGATGAGGGTGATGGCCTTAATCGCCGCGTCGCTGAATGCGCTGTAGCGCGCAAGCAGTGCCGGGAACCGAGCTGCCGGCGGCGGGACTTCCGGGTTCGATTCAGCTGTCCGGCTGGCGGCGAGGAGTTGCATCGACATGATCCGCAGATCGTTCGAGAGTTCGATCGAGGCATCGGTGAGGTCGCGGAAGATGCCGACCGCATCCTCATACATCGCGGCGCGAATCAGGCTGCGCTCGTTCTCGGCAACCGCGCGGCGCGACTGGCGGCCCTGAAGGATGATTGTGATGATGACCCCGCCGAAGCCAAATGCGGCCGCCAGGATCGTGGCGGCTCCCTGCAGGACGCCGGCTTTCAGCGTTGAGTCCATCGCTGCCCAGAGAACCTGCATCGTCAGCCCTACCTGATCAGACTAGCGCCACTTGGAAATCGGTGAGGAGGCGACCGATATTCGCCGCCTTTTCCAACGGCCCGGTGGATCGCGGAGTAAGCTTTGACACAGCCCGGTCATAGACCGCTAGGTTGACTTCGGTGCTGAGCCGTGAGGGATAGATAATGCCGTCAACCGCGGCGGGATGTTCGTAGATCGCAAGCGACCATTTGCGGGCGAGCGTTTGGGTGCGGCCGCGCACCACGTCGCTCGGGATACCCATCTTCACTGGCAAGTCGCTGCGCAGATCGACGAGTTTCAGAGCGCGGCCAATAGCGATCTCGGAGTAAAGCCGATCGGTGATCTCGGCTTCCTCAATCTCAATCTCACCGACCACGCCGTCGCGCTGGTCGCGCAGGACCGCTTCGAGGAAGCACACCTTGGACGTTGAGCCGAGATAGAGAACGCCAACCCGATTGTCCTCGATCCGGCGACGGGGATCGCTAAAGCGAGTCGCATTCTTTCCGAATCCCAAGGGGGCAGGATAGGCCGCGCGGTGGATGCGGCCGAATCCGCACCCCGCCCTAATCGTCGCGATTTCGAGATCCACCCGCGCGAAGTCGGGCGTCGGAGACGCCCCTGACACTAGGAGAAGTCACCACGCGCCACGCTCTGCGCAGCGTCGAGCACTTCGTCCATGCGGCCCCGTTTCAAGGCCTCGTGCCCCGTCGCCCCTTCCAGTACATTGTGGCGCTGAGTTAGGAACCGATAGACGCTCCACGGGCTCTGACCGAGCCGCTCGAAAAGCGCCGGTAACGCAGCGAGCGCCCTGCCGTCATCATCAACCTGCCAGGCCGGAAAGCGGAAGCCTCGCTTGGCGCCGTCGAGGCCGAGCAACTCATTCCGCTGCCGCCGGGCATTGACAGTGACACGCGAGATGCCAAGCCGCTCGGCCATCTGGTCTGCCGAAAGCATATCGTCACGGCTCAGAATCTCGGCTGCGCGGATACGTCCACGGGAACGGGCCTCGGCGAAAGCCTGCTCGCGCTCGACCTCAGTCTCGACCGCCTCACCCGCTTCATTCTGGTTGAGTGCGCTGATCGCGGGTTCGCCGTCGGCATCGACCGTAATCGTGAAACCTGCGGTCCGGCCACTCTGCCGGGCCTCATGATAAATCTTGTTCAGACCCTCGACGACCTTCTTGACCGTCGACTTGTGGGCTCGCAGACCGTTGAGCACGGCCGGTGACACCGCAACTGCCAGACTCGCCGCCGTCTTGGCGCCGGACCGGGTCTCCAGTACGAATTGGCCAGTCCGAGCCGACCGCGTGCGCGTCTCTGATTTGCTTGCCATCGAAAACTCCTTGATCGTAACATGGTCAAGGTGGGTAGATTCGTCAAGATCGTTAAGTTCGATAAGATTGGTCGTTGGTGCTTGCCGGCGGCGCCCGCGTCTAACATCAGTGATGTTAGATAACGCGTCGCTGTTAGAAGGGCCTGGCGTGCGGCTTGAGCTTCCCTGGGGCACGCCACGAGACGCACTCTTATCAAGAATGGTGATTACCCGGTGACTACAATGGCAAATCTAATCGTTGAAAATTTCACCTTTTATGACGTAACTTCAATTGGATATATCGATTTTGATGCTGACGTGTGGTAAATTTCAGGACCAAAGCCGGCTGGCTGGTTCACGCAACCCGAACGGCGGGTTTCGTCGAATGCCGACGCTCACATCAAAGATGCTTAATGTCTTGAGTTGGTCGGGTGCTGCCGGAAGCGAACGCCGCATTGTGGGACAAGGCCGTCGTTCCCCTGTCACAGATTTAAAGGCAGCAAATGTAAGAAGCTGACGTTCAGCATTTGCCCGAGCGGCGTCGCATAGCTGTTCATCGTAGTGCCGATTGGTGCCGAACGCTTGGTGAAACGCGGCCCAACCTGCCATCCCATCTACCAGACGACGCATGAAATATCGTTCGCGCGCCATTTACGCCCTTTCACCTGACGGTGCTGTGTCCGGCATTCCAGCGTTCGAAGTGCCAATCGAGGATCTCCAGGATACGCTGTTGCTCGGCGTCGAAACTGGCGCGATTGAGGCGCCGCAGCCGGTCTTCAAGCTCGGAGAGGCTGATGAACTCCTCGAGTGTATCGCGGCGGAAGCTCTCGCTCTTGGTCGGGACACGGTCGCCGAAACTCTGCTGCGAGCCAATCGACAGGAACCGGGCGAGCAGGCGAACTAGAACGCTGTCATCGGCAATGATCCGCTGAACCCAGGCACGGGGCGCGGCGATGCCGGCGGGGCTGAGATCTCGCCAGCGATACAGATGCGAGGCCAGTTGATCGTCGCTCAAGATGGCATCGAGGTCGACCGAGCGCTGCTCAATCTGTGCGACCCACCCCTGTTTGAGCAGCTCCAGCCCACCATCGTCAAAGGCCGGTTCGATATCGCCGTCCTCGGGTTTGGTGCGCCGGTCGATATCCAGAGAAATGAGCACGGCCGGCACCGATAAGGCGTCGGTCGCTTGCATGACTCGCAGCAACGCAGCGCTGCGCATTTCGGGCTGATCGAGGCGCTTCAGATACCAGGACGCCGCCCGCCAGCAGGAAATGAAGGGCGTATTGAACGGGTCCTTGAGCCCCGGCACACGTCCCACCTCCTCGCCCAGAACGACGATAAGCGTGAGCATCGTGTCAAAGGGTACAAGCGGGAGATCATTGACTGACTCGTCGAATCTCGTGGCGAGCGCCCCCAGCAGGCCGCGTTGTCGAAAGTCGGCGATGATTGCCTGCAACGCTTCGGGGTCAGCAACTGCTTCGGTCAAAGCCGCAAAGTCCGATTCCGACATCGCGCCATCGGCGAGCTGCAGCATGAAATAGCGGTCAAAGCTGCGATCGGTGCAAACGCGCTTTTCGCGCATCCACCCCCGCTCCCATTCGCCATTGGTATAGTGGCTGCCACCAAGTGCCCATTCGATCGGTGGGAACAGTTCTTTGAGCAGTGCCTCGCAGGCAGTCCGATTGAGCTCACTAACAGCCGTCAATAAAGCGGCAAGGGTTTCGCGATCGAGTTTCTCGCGATAGTCTCCGCGAAAGCGCTGGCTTTGCAACAAAAGCGGCTTATTGGCAGCAAGCGTAGCATGAAATTCAGGTTCGAATACGCGCAGCGTCTCGAGCGCCAAGAAATCGAGGATGTTGACCTCGAACACGTGCGCGCCGCGGTGCATCGGCAGATGCATGTCGATCGAAGTCAGCAAGCGGTTAATGTCTCGAAGGTTGCGGATGAATGGATGAATTCCACCTAGCGCAATATTGCCCCAACGGCGCTGCTCAAACCCATTATCCGGGGTTGCGAGGTCTTCCAGCAACGCGGAGAGCTGTACCCCAAAGATCTGGAACATCCTGTCCGGGGCGACCGGCGGAAGATCGAAATGGGCCTGGACAATTTTCTCGAGGAACTGCCGCGCTTCATCGCCCGCAACGGGAGTAAGGGCGCGCTCAACTATGCTCGGCTGGAACAGCAAAACGAACAGCAGATTGGGTAGATTGGCGTTGACCTTGATCTGGCGGAACAACAGCCGGATCTGATCGGGTTCGAGCCGGTCGATATCGTCGACGAAAATGACCAGCGGGCGCTCAAGCTTGCGCAACCGCACGTCTAAATCCTCGCGCACTTCATCGAGCGGTGAGCTGGACAGATCCTGACCCACCCAATTGAGTACGCGCCCAGTCGCCATAGTGAGACCAGCGACGCCGAGGGTGACCGCAGCGAAAATCTTGGTGGGAAGGCTAGGAAAACCGATGCCGAGTGCTGCGCCAACCAGTGCTGCGCTATTCAGCCAGGAGGACAGGCCCTTGTCGTCGCTTGCCTTGGATAGCGACTCGCTACTTCCGACAAGTATACTGCCATAGCGCCGCAGCGCCTTGGCGCGCTTCTTGGCCTCGGGTGCGTGAGCGCCGCCAAGGCGGCTGGCCATTTGCTGAAAAAGTGCTCGGGCGATGCTATCGGCGTCACCCCATTGCCAAGGATTGAATTCGAGATAGCTCACTCTGGCATCGGCATTGCTCATGGCTTCAATGACCAAGTTCTTGAGCGACGACTTGCCCAAGCCCCACCCGCCACGGATCGCGAATACGCGGCCTTCGCGCGAACCGGGAACGGCGAGTAGCTCAGCGATCCGGCCAGCTAGGATGGTTCGGCTGAGCAAATCCTGCGAGGCATGACGGATCGGAACATCCGCGCCTACATGTTCGAAACCTTGTGCCGCCGCCTCGACGTTCTGTGTCCTTCGAAACCAATTGAACGACATCAATATTGCCCTGCTCTGCCCACTTCATATTCAACATGAGGCGCCGAGACGCGCATGCGCACAACCCCATCACTTGCAGCTGATCGCTGCACAGCGCAACAACTCCAGCCAGAGCGACAGCGGTTCTGGTACCTGAGTGTGTTTTACGCTTGAACGAAGGGCAGCATCCAAAACAACGACGGTAAATTGAACGGCCAAAACTGGGACGCGTAGCTGATCGTCCGCTCAATCCGGCGCGATCGGCAGCTTCTGTAATGAGCAGACCTTCATGGTGGCAGATGGGAACGAACCATTGTGGTCGACCACTGTCATCCGCACAGGGGGCTACGCGCCCTGTGGGGCAAGTTCCGTTGCTGGCACAGTCTTCACATGCTGAACAGTCAACGTACCGTGTTGGTGCGCATCATCCCAGCTGATCGTTATCCAGCTGATCGATCTGGGATACTGAATCTCGATCCGCCCTGGGCGATATTTCGCCGCCGCAAGCACCGGATATCGCTCTGGGTCGAGGGGCTCGAGTAGGAGGACGAAAATGAAGCCGAGGATGCTCACCTCGAGCGCAACGATCTCATCCCCGCCGGCTGCGGTCTCGACCCAAGGGACCAGCTGGAAGCGCGAATGGTTGAGCATGAGATCGCCCTCATTCATCATGCAGTAGAGCCCCGCCCCTGTCGGCCAGGCGGCTGGGTCGTCGAGCATTGCAATGAGTGAATTGTCTTGGGCGAAAGCGCCGGAGAGTCGTTCTTCTCCCCTTGCCAAGTTTCCGGACACTGCCAGCGCCTTGGCCGTCTTTAAAACCCAACGTTCCAGGTCGTGACCTGAGACGAGCGAATGCCGAGGTTCGCCGGCATCCTCTTCCAGATAGGCTTTGAGCGATTGGAACAGATGCTTCGCGGCACCGTCGATTGGGCTCAACGAGCTGTTATGCTTAGTGCATAGGCAGTTCGCACGCAGCGCATTCGCGCCCAAAACCCGGACCTCGCCGCGCGGCAACCAAGGCACCCCAGCGATCGAAAACTCACCGTTGGCTTGAAGCACCTGCATAACGGATTGCGAGATCAGATGCTCTCCGGAAATCGGGGCGACGCATGATCCGAGCTCGCGCATGTAGCACCTCTCGACAACCGCAGCCGCCGGTAAATCT
>NKIC01008118.1_pt1 | contig 55408 bp, 52 predicted proteins | sample 1173441 | NCBI WGS metagenome assembly NKIC01 (sample SAMN07190239, study PRJNA340070) | algae metagenome | isolation source: Clonal culture of Asterionella formosa BG1 isolated from Esthwaite Water | host: Asterionella formosa BG1 | place: United Kingdom: Esthwaite Water | collected 2014-12
ATAGGTTCATGCGTGCAGGCTCTTTAGCCAGTCATCGATCGAGCCGGTGGTGTCGCCTGCCATTGCTGCCCCCACTGCCATACACAGCGCCACAGCTGCGTCGATCTTGTTGATGGCCCGCTGCTTGGAAAGCCACTTGTTGTCCCAGCGATCGGTCTCAGTGACTGCTGACATCATTGCCGATATCAGCACCGGATTGCGCTTGAGACGGATCCGGCCTTCAAGGATCAGTTCTTCTAGATGCCGCAGTGAGCCTGGCATCCATAGTCCTTCGCTCATCCCGTCCTGTGGTTTACCGCGCTTGGTGCCGCCTTGCGGGTGCTCGATGAAATTGACCGACAGCCCGAGTTCGCTGACTTCTTCTTCAAACCGTCGGAAGGCGTAACGGTCGTAGGCCACGGTCTCGACGCGATAATCACTTTCCAGTTCAGCCAGCGCCTGCGCCACTTGCCGCAAGCTGATGTTCTCGCCTTGGGGCGCATTCAGAAATCCGCCAGCGAACCATAAGTCATAGGGCTGCTTGTCGCGCAGCACCCGTGCCGACAGCGTATCGCCCGGCGTCCAGACCTCGACCCAAGCATCAAAACACGGCTTGCCATCCTTTTCGCCATTGCGCTGGACGCCGGCCAGTGCAGTCAAATCCCGGTTCTGGCTGAGGTCCAATCCAAGCCAGACTGGTTGTCCCCCTTTAGGATCGAACTCGGCCAGCAATGGTTCCAGCGTCGAACGCGCCATCCAGGCGGTTTCGGCATCGGTCCACATGCAAAAGTGAAGCCGCAAGATCCCGTTCAATTGGCCCGGGATGGCTTTGGCCTGGGCCACAACCTCGGAGAGATACTGCTCTGTGATCGTCACGCCCAAGAGCGGGTTAGCCTTGATCCAGCAACTGGGATCAGTCAGCGGATCGTCGTCCTCATCGAGCGCGCAGACATAGCTGAACGTCGTGTCGTCGATGACTTGGCCGAGGTACGTCGGGTCCAGCACCGCATCGGGATTGCCCGCAGCCACACGGACCCCGTGTTCGTGTTCTTCCCAGGCGACTGAATTTCGGTTTGATCCCGAATTGGTAATCATGAACAGCAGCGGATCGCGGCGGAACTTGAAACCGCGCTCCAGCATTTCGATAATCGAGCGGTCCGGTAGCTCGTGGACCTCGTCCGCTAATACAAAGTAAGGTCGAGGGCCTGACCCTGTCTTGCCCGTATCGCGCGACACCGGGCGGAAGAAACTGCCCGACGGCAAATGCGCGATGTTGAACTCGCGGCCCGGACCGCCGGAAAACTCTAGCCGACGGGCCAGCGCTGGGGATTGCAGCACCATCTTTACCGCGTCACGGAACAGGATGTTGGCCTGCTCCTTTTTGGCGGCAGCCGCATAGATCTGAGCGCCCGCCTCCTTGCAGGCTGTCATCCCATAAACGCCAATGCCACCAGCAATCGGCGACTTACCGTTGCCTTTGCCCTGTTCGATGTAAGCCCGGCGAAACCGGCGCCTGCCATCCTTGCGCTTCCAGCCAAATAGCGAGCCGATAATGAAGGCCTGGCTTGGTTCCAGCTGGAAAGGCTGGCCCTCGAACTGGCCTTCGGAAAGCTTCAGTACCTCCTCGAAAAAGGCAAAGGCATGATTGGCGGCCGTCTGGTCGAACCAGATGCCATCCCTGCGCTTCAGGTCCGCGATGTGCCGTCGGCAAGAGTTGCGAACATGCGGCCCCGCGATAGTCTCGCCTGACACGACGGCCCTGGCATAAGCCAGTGTCCGATCAGGCGAAGAACCGGTCGGCGGGATCTGAGCCTTCTTCTGGCGGCGTTGCTGCGATCCTGCTCCTGGCACTGGGCGTCATCCCGAATTCTGCAGCATAGCGCATCATGTCCGCAGCTGCCTTGTTGGCGGTGCCAACCAGAGGGTTCTGGATCGCGTTGCCGTTGGTAGTCTTGATCATCAGGCCGCCTGTGAGATGATCCTTCTGCGCCATCTTAGCGATCGCCCGTTCGGCCTGGACCCAGCGGCCATAGGCCTGCGCATAGGCAGCAAGTGCAGCCCTATCGATCTCGGATAGAACGCCCAAATTGAAGAGAACCGTTGCGACCCGGTTCCATTCCTCGACCGCATCGGTAGTAAGGTGGACCGGCGGTGCAGGTATCAATGCTTTGGGCTTAGCCTCCTTGCTGTTCAGCTTGCGCTTACCAGGATTGCCGGTGACTAGCTTGAGGTGGGTTGGCTTTGGTTTTGTTCCAGGCTTCATAGGAAGGCTCCTGTGCCGCATCGCGCTTCGTAATCGTCAAATACCCTTTGACATGTCAAATGATGTTTGACATATGGCTCTATGGATATCGAAAGTATAACCCACAAAGGGCTGCGAAGGTTTTTCGAAACCGGCAACGCAAAAGGCTTGGTGGGTGACACAGCACGGATCCGCAAGATGCTGGCTTTTATTGATGCAGCAGCAAGTTTTAACGAACTGGCCGTGCCTCCGAATTATGGGTTGCACGAACTGGTTGGCGACAAGGCCGGGCACTGGGCAATGACCGTGACAAAAAACTGGCGTCTGACCTTCATCAAGATCGATGAAGCGACAATCGCTGAACTTGATATGGAAGATTACCACTGATGGCTATAATCATGCACCCCTCGCTAGCTGTTCACCCCGGTGATTGGCTGAAAACCGAAGTAGTCGTTCCGCACGGCGTTAGCATCAATCACCTCGCAACCTGCTTTCACGTAACGCGCCAGACACTCAGCAATCTTTTCAACGGCCACACGGCCCTTTCCGCTGAAATGGCGATCAGGTTCGAGAAGGCTTTTGGTATAAAAGCTGATACGCTGATGCGCATGCAGACATCGTATGACTTGGCTCAAGCCCGCGCCCATGCCGATGACATTATTGTTGATAGGGTTCTGGCTGCTGCCTAAGCATCTTAGGCCGTTGCGCAATCACTGGAAACGGGCGCGGGTTCTTTTCTGGCGATTTCATTAAACGTGCGGCTATCTTCCTCATGGATTGCATGCTTTCCGGTAAAATCTTGCCAGCGTTGAACAATCACGTCGGCATATTTTGGATCAAGTTCCATCAAGCGGCATCGCCTGCCCTGCTGTTCACAAGCGATCAACGTCGAGCCCGAACCTCCAAATAGATCGACCACCAAAGCGCCGCGGGCCGAAGAATTCAGCAGCGCGCGTTCAATCAATTGTGTCGGTTTCGTGGTGGGATGCAGGTCAGAGACCCTCGGCCTAGGAATGTTCCAGATGTCAGACTGCTTGCGGTCCGGCACATGCATGATCCGCGGTCCGTCTTCGTTCCATCCATACCACAAGGGTTCGTACTGCGTGTGATAGTCCTTGCGGGAGAGAACGAGTGCGTCCTTCACCCAGATGATCGTCGACGACCAATGAAATTTCGCTTCGCGCAGACCCTTGTCTATTGCGGGCCATTCCTGAGCGCTCATGACAACGTAAGCGAGCGCGCCAGGTTTCGTAACGACATAGAATGAGGCACAAAACCCACTTACAAATTCGCACCACTTGGCTTCGTCCATATGATCGTTCAGGATTTTACGGGGTTTATATCCTTGCGCATTGCCTGCTTTGACCGCGCCATAATTTACATTCCAGGGTGGATCGGTAAACAACATATCACCAAGCTCACCCTGCATCAGCTTGTCGACATCTGTCTGGGCAGTGCTATCGCCGCACACAAGCCGATGATCGCCCATGATCCAGACATCGCCATGCACCGAAACAGGGGTCTGCGGCAAATCAGGGACGGTGTCGGGATCCGTCAACCCTTCACTGCTTTGCGCCAGCAGGCCTCCCAGTTCGTTGTCGGAAAAACCCGTGAGCATTAGGTCAAAGTCGAGGCCCTGCAGATCCTCCAATTCAACTGCCAAGAGTTCAAGATCCCAACCAGCGTTCAATGCCAACTTATTGTCGGCTATCACATAAGCCTTCTTCTGGGCCTCGCTCCAGCCTTTGGCTACCATCACCGGAATCTCGGCAAGGCCAAGTTTACGCGCCGCGAGCACCCTGCCATGGCCTGCGATCAGACCGCCGTCCTCGTCCATTAGAACCGGGACCGTCCAGCCCCATTCACGGATCGAGGCGGCAATCTGTGCCACCTGCTCGTCGCTGTGAGTGCGGGCGTTGCGGGCATAGGGCACGAGTGCCGATACGCTTCTGCGCTCGACCTGATCAGCTGGCCATTGTGTCATGCTGTCTCCGGGGGTGCATTGAATGGGTAGACAAAGTTATCAAATATGTTAACACGCCGTCATGTGGACGATCCTCTACTACAACGATCGCGTGAGGCGGGAGATCGAGGAGTGGCCTGTCGGCATCTTTGCCGACTACCTCCGCCTCGTTGAATGGCTGGAGGAAGATGGCCTCGATCTTCGAATGCCACATTCACGGGCCATGAGCGGAGGATTGTTCGAATTACGGTGCAAGGGTGCCGAGGGGATCGGCCGCGCGTTCTACTGTACGCAGGTCGGTCGTGAGTTGGTGATCTTGCATAGCATACTGAAAAAGAGCCAGGCGACGCCCGATAAGGACCTCAAGCTGGCTCGCAAGCGGTTGAAGGAGGTGCAGTCATGAGTGATCAAGGTTTTAAGCCTGTCCGTCACGACGGGAAAAAGGCTCTGGAAAAGGCGATGCAACGTCCTGGCTTCAAAGAGGCCTGGGAAGCGGGCGCCGATGAATATGCCGCGCTGCGGTCTTTACTTGAGGCGCGCAAACAATCGGGCCTGCCCCAGGACGAAATTGCGGTCCGGATGGGGACCTCCAAGAGTGCTGTCTCGCGCCTGGAAAGCTCGATGCGCGATCCTAAACACTCGCCAACATTCGAGACGATCCGCCGCTATGCTAAAGCCTGCGGCAAGCGCGTCGAACTCCAGCTGGTTTAGATTTGACCCCCGGTCGCTAACTCGCGGTTGCGCGTTTTTTGGACCATGCGCGGTTTCCCCTGCCAAAGCCCCAGACTTTCGCACCGCCCCCCGGCCTGGTCACCCGATCGGCCACCCGTCGGGCCCTACGACGACCGTCCTGCGCTGGCCGAATTGTTCGGCAGTCCGCTTGGCGTGGCACTCGGAGCAAAGGCAGCGGATGTTGCTGTCCTCGTCCGATCCGCCGTGGGCAAGCGGCACGATGTGGTCAGGCACAGTCGCCTCGCGCACTATCCCGGCGCGGGCACAATCCCGGCAGAGGGGCTCGGAGCGAAGGCGGCGGAGCCGTTGGGCAACAGCCGCTCGCCCTCGCAGGCGAGTCATGCTAGTGCGCCTCCGTTATGTCAGAACGTCGATACATTACCAACGAAGCCTGCACTAAATCGATCGACGAAGATGGTTCGATCTGCGGCGAGCCGTCGAACATCATCGAACAGCGTACTGATCCCAACAGCGGTTTGATCATCGCGGTCGCCGAATGCCGGGCCGGTCACCAATTCTCTGCATCATTCGATCAAGAAACTGGCCAAGTCTACAATCGGCGTTGGATCGCCTAAACGAACAACGCCCGGAAGCTGGTGAGCTCCGGGCGCAGTTCTGAATTCTCAATTTCGGAAATACTCCTAGGCTGTAAATCCCAGCCAGTCAAATAGTTATTTCCTTTTGAATCATTGCCTTATGACTAGATTCATTACGCTTAACCCCGTCACATTGCGTCAGGAACTGTCGTGGCGGATGCGATAAAGTTTTGCCAGGGCATCAAGACCATAGCCCAGCCACTTCAAGTCCGCAGCCGACCAAAGCGCCGCATCGACATCGTAGCAGACGAGCGAATGAACCAACAGGCTGGGGCCGCGCCCCGTGCCAGCCGGCATATCCCGGTCAGCATCGCGTAGCACCATCGTCGCGGCAGCAGCCTCCTTCCGAATCCGATCGATGAGCTCGGGGTCGTGGACAGGTTCACTCCCGCCGAAGATCCCCTCGTTGATGAGGAGGCCCGTGACCGAACGCGGCTGGGCCATGGGCAAGCCGACCACTGCCCGGTGCCGAGCCATGGTCTCGCCGTAGAGCTCACCAGCCGCATACTGGCTGAGCGTGATAGCGCCGACAAAGGCCAGTCGGCCAAGTGCCGTTCCCAACCGCTCGTCCTTTGCCTGACGCTCGCTGACCCCAAAGTGACGTTGGCGCGCCTCCAGCACTGTCGACATCACCTCGCGCTGATTCTCTTCGAGGCGCGGCTGGACGAGCTTTCCGGAAGGGTGGCGCTTGCCGGCCTTGCGCTTACGACCGCGAGCCATGGGCGCCTCCCCTGCCTTCACTTCCATAGAGACGTTCGCCCAGCTCGCGGATAAACTCCCGCTCGCTGAAGCTAAGGCGCCTGTCGGAAGGCGAGACCGCAAGGATCCCGCGTTGCCGCCAACCATCCCGGGCGAGCTCGAAGGCATCGCGCTGCCGGGCATGACTGTAGATTGGGGAAATGGCAGCCATCAGCGTACCTCCCGCAGCAGCGCCGCGTAACCGATGACATCGACCATGCTGTCGATATGGCCGGGATCGTAAGCCAGCCGGGCAAGCTTGAGGTCGATCATGCACAGGGCGACCTGTGACGGTGTGATGGGCGTGCCGAGCGTGATCGACCAACGATCGGCAATGGCGCGAAACTGCTCGGCTGGATCGCCGTAATCGTCGCGCCGTTCTTCGAGCACCTTGGCGGTGTGGCCGAGAATGGACCAGGTGGTCATCGCACACCTCCCCGGGTTTCAATGGCCCAAAGCAGGATGGCGAGTGCGTCAGCCTCGTTGTCATCCCGAGGTGCAAAGCCACGGGAACGGATCGCATTGATTACCGCGGCCTTGTCGGCATTGCCCTTTCCCGTGGCAAATCGCTTGATGGTTCCCACCGGCACGCCCTGGTAGGCAACGAGGTGCTCTTCGCACCAAGCCGATAGGACTGCGAGCAGACCGCCGTAGATGTGGGCGGCATCGGTACCGGCATGACGCCGGACCTCTTCGAAGTAGATCGCCTCGATCGGCCCTGCGTCCTGATCGAGATCTTCCAGCCAGCGCCGGAAACGCAGGAAGCGCATGCCGCCACCATCGTAGCGAGTGTGCTTTAGCAATACGGTGCCGCTGGACGTGTAGTCGTCAGCGGTCCTCAGCGCCCAGCCAGTGCTGGTGCCGAGATCAAGGGCCAGAAGGGATCCGCGCATCACTGTCACGCGCCTCGCAGCCGGGGTTGCGCTGCGCGGAGGCGCAGGCAAAGTCGAAACATCCATGATGATTCTCCAATTGGGGTTTTGTCTGGTGTGGACGACGGTGGTTTTGTGCTTGGCGGTACGGACCACCGTCGTCCGGTCTTGGGTTCGGGGTTTCAGGACATCGGCGCCTCCATCACAGCGAACGGCATCAGAACGGGATGTCCGAAAGCTCGTCGTCGAGTTCGGTCAGGGTTGTCTTGCTGGGACGGACACTCACGACCTGCGCGCCAGGGAAGGCGTTCTTGGCTGCGGCCAGGATGGGGTGGCAGCGGATCACATTGGCGATCTCATCGAGCGCCCAGACCTGTGCCTCCCGGCCATGACGCTGGGCCCGGCCGGTATCGCGCAGATCCCTTACCAGAATGACCAGGCCATCAGGCGTCTCGAACTCCCACTGGTCGACCGGCAGCGGTTCGCCCTTGGAACCTCGAGCGAGCTCATCGAGCTTGTCGTAAGCCCGCAGCATCGCCTCGCCATGCTGGCGCACCAACGGAAGATGGAACTCCCAGATCGCAGCGTTGAACAGCTTGTGCTGTGCGTGGAAGCGTTCAGCCCACTCGATCGGCACCAGCATGGGCAAACGCCCGATGCCCCAGCGCTCGTCCATTTCACGACCGCGCTGGTCGACACATTTGATGATGACCTGCATGTCGCTGATCTGCGCATGGCGGGTCGGTGGCGCGCCTTTCATGCGCCCCTCCTTTCTCTGCTAAAATTGAGGCTGACGACGCGCCTGAAGCGCAGTCGGAAGCCCTTAGGGGGTGTGGGGGGGAAGCGACTGCGCGTTCCGACTGCTTGCGACCGTGCTTCCGACTGCTTCCGACAAGCTTCCGACTGACGCATTTCCGTGCTTCCGACTGCTTCCGACAACTCGATTTTTGGGTTCATCGGTCGGGCTCCAGGTACTTGACGACCCTGAGACCAGAGGCCTTGCCGTGGAACTTTCCGGCCTCGGTGACGAGGTAGCCATTCTGCTGCCACTTGGTGATCGAGGTCTCGGCCTCGCGCTTGGTGACGCCGTAGTGATCGGAGATGAGATCGACCGCGAACCGACCCTTGCGACGGGCATGCGGGAAGACCGACCAAGGCGCACCATCGCGCCATGCATCGTCGATCAACTTGAAGATTTCGCGGATCTGGTGCCAGCTCAGGCGCTTCTCGGCAGCAGGCGTTGCGCCAGTACCAATGACGGGGACCAGCGTGCTCTGCTCCTTGCCAAGGCCGCTAGTGATATCGACGACCTCCATCGTGAAGTGGACGTCCTCGATTTCTTCGCCGTCCTTCTGCTTCTCGACCGAGAGGACTGTGTGGTCCTCCTCCCTGGCTACCCGGATCGCCGTATCGCAACCGCCCAGCAGCACGGTGGACCCGCGCATGCCCCGGTCGGCATCCTTGCCCGAATGGTGGATGCCGACGACGACGCCGCCGCAATGGTTCTGGATCTCGGCGCAGGCATCGACGAACAGCGACATCGCTTCCTGGCTATTCTCGTCCTGCCCGGGGATGGCGCGCGAGACGGTATCGATGACGACCATCCCGATCTCGAAATCGACCTCCTCGCGGACCTGATCGATCGTGCGCTTGAGCTTCTCGACATTGGCGGGATCCAGCATGTGGACTGCCACGGGCAGCAGCTTGAACGGCGCATCGACACCGGCAAGGCCATGCTTCTTGCGCCAGCCCTTGACGCGCTGCCCGATACCGAACCGGCCTTCGCCGGCAATGTAGAGGACGCCGACGCGTTTGACGGCCCGGCCGTGCCAGTCGAGGCCATAGGCAACGCGCAAGGCCCCATCGATAGCGATGAAGGTCTTGTGCTCACCCGGGCGGCCATACAGCAGGACCAGGCCATGCTGGGGGATGAGCCCCTCGATCAGCCATGTAGGCGGCGGCATGTTGACGAGCTCATCGAGACTGAGGGTCTCGAACACATCAGGGCCTGCGCTGGCGGCAAACAAAGCCGCGACCGCTTCGTGGCCGGAAAGCTGGGCCATGTCGTTGAAGTCGGTGCCGAGGTGACCTTCGGGGAACACCGGGAACACTGTCTCGCAGCGAAGGACCTCAGCAGCTTTCCCCGCAGCCTCGCGGCCGACATTGGGGGTTTTGTAGCGATCATCGTCGCCGGCAACGATCCAGCGGGTCCTGGGAAACGCCGCGACCAGCCGCTCGGCAACCTTTGTCAGGTTCCCGGCATTGAAGGTGACCACGACGGTACGGCCAGTCGATTCATGGAGCGATGCACCGGTGGCAAAACCCTCGCAGACGAGCACCGGGGCTTTGGCCATGGGGATCGGCGTGCCCATGACAAACGCAGAGCCTGCGACCGGGAGCTCTGCCTCGAACAGCTTGTAGCCGGCCGGGTCGATCGACTGCAGCGAGGTGAGCTCGCCGCCTGCATCGAACAGGGGCACGAGGATGTGCTCGCGGTCCAGCCGCGTGCCGTTCGGTTGGATGCCCTTGGCCGTGAGATAGGGATGGGATGAATAGGTGGGATCAGCGCCAGCCCAGCGCAGACGCATCTGGTCAGCGGCAAGCTTGCGGCGCGCGGCCTGCTCGGCTTCAAAGCGCGCCTGACGCGCCCTGAGCTCAATGACGCGCGCTTCCGACATTACGGGGAAGTTGCCGCCGGTCAGTCGCTCGGCAGCGCCGCGAATATCAAGACCTTCCTGGGCCTGCAAAAAATCGAAGATATCGCCATGCGCGCCGCAGCCAAAACAATGGAACCGCTCTTCATCGGGATAGACCGCGAAGGAGGGTGTCCGCTCCATGTGGAAAGGGCAAAGGCCGACCAGCGCTGCACCGCGGCGCTTCAGCACGAGATGACGGCGCACCTCATCGGCCAGAGGGAACTGGTCCTTGATCGCGTCGATATCGATACTGCCGGTTTCAATACGACGCGCCATGGCGACCAGGACCACTTTCTGAACGGGAGATGGGAGTGGGATCCGGCTAGAGGACCCCTGGGGGACGGGTGGGGGATGCCGGGCCACCTAAGCAGCCCGGCATTGGTGATCAGAACACCGGCGCTCCGACCTTCGCGCTACCAGCCGCGGGCGGCGGCATATGCTGTGCCGGCGGCTGAAGTGTGGCCGGAGTAGGTGCAGCAGCCGGCGGAGGCGATGCTCCGCTCCCGGCGAGAGCAGCCGGTCGATCAGTCCAGCCCACGATCTCGAACGTCGGCTGGTAGTTGGTGCCGTGCTTGTTTGAGATCGGCAGGACACCCGAACACCGGACCACCGGCAGCTGGCCCGACGCATTTTCGGGAGCAGCCATCCAGAGATCGTAGAGGTTGTTCATCGCCTCGATGACAATCGCTGCGGTCGAGCTGAACTCCCGCAGTCCCATCAGGTTCTTCTCGGAATACAGATCGATTTGGAACCCGCGCTTGAAGTCCGTCCCCGGATTGGGAGCAGCTTCTGCCAGCGAGGGATCCATGACCTTTTCCGGGGCGACGCCAGAACTGAACTTGAACCAGCCGGTCTCGAGATTGGGTATATCGAAGACCGCAGTCATGTCGGTTACCTCGAACATCGGCTCATCCTTGCCGTCATTCTTCGTGTACCAGCGACCGGCCTTCGCATTGTAGGCGACGAACACCTTGAAATCCCCGCCAGACGACGGGACAGACATAAAACCCATTTTCCTGTTTCCTTGTTTGCTTGGAAGTTTCCGCGTGTCAGGCCTGCGGCATAGCCTCGGGGGCGAGGCCCCAGATTTCTTGAGCTGTCGCGCGCGCGCCGGGATCGTTCCAGTAGAAGCTGTCCAGATCCGGTGAGAGCGCAGCAGTCAGTTCAGCCCCGTCTTCCGACAGGCTCAGAAACCTCTCGATGGATCTGGCGATGCTTACCACGCGGGCGATGTGCGTTCGCGGATCTTCCAGCCGGTAGATCCCGATCTTCTGGGGCGTGACGTAGGCAAAGCGGATCTCGCTGTTGCCGTGGGCAGCATGATAGATCGCGCCCTGCCGGGCATGGGGATCGGAGATCTTCGAGGACAAGCGACCTTGCGTCTTAAGATCGATGATGATGCCGTGGTCCGGATACCAAAAGTCGAGCCAGCCGATGAAAGGTACCGGCACACCGGGCAGTTCTACCTCGATCCGGTGCTGGCGGGTGCCGTCCGCAGAGCCAGGAATGCCGTATTGGCGCAGCTCGCCGAGCGCGATCGCAACGGCCGAGGCAATGCCTGCGCGCTCCTTCTCGACATTGGGATCCGCCGACAATGCGGTCAGCTGGTTGAACCTGGCGAGTGCTGCCTCCTGGCAAGCCTCGAGCGAAAGGGTTGGGTCAAACAGCCCCATCTCGACACCCGCTTCGACAGCCGTGCCGCGGTGGGCTGCCGCGCCAACCCGGGACTTATGCCCGAGGAGCTTCTGCATTGCCCACATCGCCGGCTGGGCGACGAACAGGTTGATGGAGGAGGCCGAGAGGTGGTCAAGCCCGTGGCGTTCGAAGGCGTTTGTCATTGGAACCGCCCGGTGATGGTGCGGTTGCCTTCGGCTTCGAAGGTCTCGATCACTTCCAGGCGGTAGACCACCCGGCCGCCGAGTTTCACAAAGGCTGGCCCCTTGCCGGACCAACGCCAGCGTTCGAGGGTTCGGGGTGACATATGCCAGCGAACGGCAAGGTCACGTTGAGCAAGAAAGACGGGTTGCACTTAATTTCTCCATCTGCGTCGTCGATGGACAAGAAGTGGCGCATGGCAGCGCATCCCGCGTGACCCTGAGGGTGGGATGAAATCAGAAAATCGAGTGGGACAATCATCCCACCCCCGTGGGATGGAAGTGGGATATCGTAGTTCGGCATGGGGTTAAGGGTGGGATGCCTTAGACACGAAAAAGCCGCCGAAACTAGGTCTCGGCGGCGCAATTTCATAGGTTCAACCGTTCAAAGGTGGGGTGGGATAGCAAGCCTGTATGCGCCGCGATTGTCAGAGTGGATCAACTCGCGCCAATGGGGCTTGGACTTGAACACGTCGACCAGCCGGTAGCAGCCGGACTCGGCCAGCTCGAGCAACTCTTCACCTCGGCGCCACGGCATGGCCGTCTCGCTCGCCTCGTGAAGCTGCCGGACGATATTGGCCTGGATCCGGCCGAACCGGAAATGGCGACCGCAGTATTCGACATGCTCGTAGGTCGCATCGTGGGTGAAGGGCGGCTTGACCAGTCCCTTGTCCGGCTTGGTCTTGCCCTGCTCCAACCGGCGCCGTTCATCAGCGCGCAGCAGCAGATCGGTTTCGAAGATCGCGATCGGCGTGCTGGGCTCCTCGATATGGCAATAGCTGCCTTCTGAGGTGTAAAAGGTCGCTATTTCCGCGCCGCCATCCCGAAAGATCAGGTGGGCATCCTGCTCCTTCAGGTCGACCAATCCCGTGTAGCGGGTGCGCTCTTCGGGGACCTTGAACCAGCCTGAGCCCTCTTCGAGCTCCCAGTAGCCCCGCTCAATATGGGTACGGCAAACACGGACCGACAGGCGCATGCGCCCGGTCTCTGCCAGGTAGACAACGTCATATCGCGGCATCTCCCAGGCGGCCACGACTTCCCCCAGAGTGTAGTAGTCCTTCTCGATAAGCCTCATTGCGCCACCCGATTCCGCGATAATGTTCGCTATATGTTCTTTTTATTTGACCTATGCAACATCTTCCTACATTATCCACAATATCCACAGTAGGAGCGACCGAGCCATGCAAGCCACCATTGCCGAACGCCTTAGGGCAAGGACCCGGCAATTAGGGTTGAACCCTCCGCAGCTTGCAGCCCAGGCAGGGGTGAACCGTTCATACGTCTATGACATCCTGCGCGGTCGATCGGAGAACCCCAATCTCGAGAAGCTCGATCGGATTGCCGAAGTGCTGAAGGTTGGGCGGGACTGGTTGCGCGATGGCGTGGGCGATGTCGAAGGTGATGAACCCGCCCTCACCAACCCTGACGATGTCTATGTGGCCGTCCCCTACGCCACGGTGAAGCCAGCAATGGGCGGCGGGGCGACCGTCGAGATCGAGCCTGACCACGGCAAGCCCTATCACTTCCAGAAGAGCTGGATCACGCACGGCCTTCGGGCTGATCCCGCCAATCTGCGGATTATGCATGTCGTAGGCGACAGCATGGAGCCGACGCTGCGGGATGGTGACATCGTCCTGGTCGACATGGGCCGCGCAGTCCCAACCCCTCCGGGCGTATTCGTGCTGCATGACGGGATTGGCCTGGTCGCCAAGCGGCTCGAGCACATCCCGAACAGCGATCCACCGGTCATGCACGTCATTTCCGATAACAAGACCTACTCGGCCTACGAGCGCACCGCCGACGAGGTGAACATCGTTGGAAGGGTTCGATGGTTCGCGCGGGAGATTTGAGGCCAGAGGGTTGAAGGGTTCAATCCTTGCAAAGGGAAGAGCTGGATATTGAAGCATCTTGAGCTATCTCTTTTTGATGCCTGCCCAGAACCAACACTATGTGCCGAAACTCCTTCTTCGAGGTTTCTTAAGCCGAGATGCAAAGCGCGCCGAACAGAGGCAGGTTCACGTATTCGACTTCGAAAACGAGCGTTCTTTCCCAACCTCAATTGACAAAATCATGGCCGAGACCCGTTTCAACGATTTTTGGGTCGACGAGGAAACTGTGGCCAGCATCGAGCCATGGACGAGCCGGATCGAGTCACACGTGGCTCCTTTGATAGAAAGAATTAGGCACGAAAAGTATCTGGAGCGAACACGCGAGGAGTTCGCCGATTTATCCGTGCTGGTGGCCTTGCAGTTCATGCGCACCAAAAGCATGCGCCTGTTGCCGGAGCACCTAGATGCTCAACTTCGGAAGCATGTCCGGTCAATGGGCTTCGACACCGAGCGATTGCATGACCTCTTCAATCTTGATGCTGAGGGTTTGAAACGCGAGCACATCAATCATCAGGTTCGAAATATAGAAAAATATGTGGAGGTGATCGCACTAAAGGAGTTCTTCCTGATGACCGCGCCAGTTGGTCACTCATTCTACATCAGCGACCATCCGGTCGTGCTGCATAACGACCAAACCAAGACAGTTCACACAGGCCACCTCGGCATTGGTGCAGCCTATATACAGATCTACTTGCCGCTCTCCTCTGATGTTTTGCTGTGCGCTTATGACAGAGCGGTGTTAGGCCAAATGATGAAGGCCGCGGATGAAGCTCGCCATAAAGAGGTGTCAGGGTATGCACTGGCGAAGCTGATGGCAGGAGAGATTTCTGCCTCACAGATGAAAGCTGCCATTGATGCCGCTCGCGCGCTCGATCCCGTGGCACCAATGATAAAAAATATTCGAGCCGGTCAGCCAATTCCAATCGGCTTTGAGCAGGTTCAGTTCTACAATTCCCTGCAAGCGTTCTTTGCTCACAGGTTTGTTATTGATCCTGATAATAGGTTTGCCGTTGCGCGCGGTATGGTCAGTGAGCGAAAGGCCAAATCTGACTAGGATGGCGATGCGGCTTCAAACCGCGTAAATACCGCCAGGACGACTATGATTTCGAATGGGATGACAATTGGTAATCACCGATCGCCCTGAAGGTCGATAACGCAGCGTAGTCCTGACGCGGGCAATCCTGCGCCAACATACGCTCAAACCAGCCCCCTCTTGCTTCCACAGTGCTTACAGCGGGCCACAAACGCAAAAAGCTCCCCGGAGGGAGCTTTCGCTAAGTCTTTCATAAGACTGGTTGATGTTGGTTGCGGGAGTAGGATTTGAACCTACGACCTTCAGGTTATGAGCGGTGTTTTTCCACTTTAGATCAATCACTTATTTTTACGATAACCTTCGCTATCACCCGACTATATGGGCGTCAATCGTATATTTCGATTTAGCAAATTTGCGATGATTTTAGCTGCGGTTTTCTCCCTCTTGCTTCCTATGTGATTCCGAAACTCTGCAGAATGATTGCCCGTAAGCTGCGACAATCATCCGAATCATGTCGCAAAGGCATGGTCAAGGGAGCTGGACTCATTAGAGTCGTTGACTGTCTAAAACCTCTATCGCACGCGTCACCTACGCGATGGAGTGTCCGGAATGACAAGATTCCAATTATCTGAACCCCAGCAACTCATACTCAGATCTGCCTGTGAGCGACCTCATGGCTACATCTTTCCAGTTGAGCACTCATTCAAAGGCGGAGCCATTGGCAATGTTTGTAAAAGCCTTCTTGCCCGCGGCCTGATAGAAGAGATTTGCTGCGCTGCACCCGATATCGTCTGGCGCTATGATGAAACCCTTGGACCTTTAACGTTAAAGGCCACTCCCCTCGCCTACTCAGCCTTGGGTTTACGCAATGATGAAGCGCAGCTGCTCAGGACGACCGGAGTTTCTCCCTACCCCCTTCCAAAAGCGAACAGGGCGGAGCAACTTATCGAACTACTATGTCAACCAGGCGGTGCATCAATGGCAGAAATTCATAATATGACAGGGTGGCAGCCACATTCTATTCGCGGTCTGATTTCAGGCACTTTGAAAAAGAAGATGAAGCTGTCTGTGCGGACAATTCGGCAGGATGGCGCTGGATGCCGATACCAGTTAACGGACCTCTGATTCGGCACACCGGCTAGAAATCGAACCTCGAGATCCACGCCAGATTACGCGTCTTTTCGAATTACTATTATATTTCTGTAAGTTAGTTGACTTAGCCAAGAGTGCTGAGCACCTATGATTTTGCGGGTTTGCCCCCTTAGCGTTCGGCCGCCAACGAACGCCTAGGTCCCAACTTCGCGAAGCAAAATTCAACTATGGTGCTTCTATGTCCAGACTTACTAAACGCATAATCGACGCTGCAGAGCCAAGTTCAAAGGAGCTCTACATTTGGGATAAGGCTTTGCCAGGATTTGGCCTGCGCGTGATGCCGTCAGGTCGAAAAAGCTTCGTTGTACAATATCGAGCCGGACGGCGATCTAGGAGGATAACGCTTGGCTCTGCGACAGTCATCACGCCGGAACAGGCGAGGACCAGAGCGATCGCAATTATTTCAGAAGCACGCTCAGGCAAAGATCCAGCAGCCGACCGGGATGCTGAACGCAAAGCCATGCTTGTCACCGAACTCGCCCAACGGTTTGATGAGCAACATATTGCCATTCGGATAAAGGAAAGCACGGCGCGGGAATACCGCCGCAATCTTCGCCGGTTTATTCTACCCGCCATAGGTCGCATGAAGGTTACAGAGGTCACACGCGCTGACATTGCAAAGTTCCATCACGACCTCAGGCACATCCCCTATCAGGCGAATCGCTGCCTCGAGATCATATCCAAGATGTTCAATCTCGCAGAGGTCTGGGGATTGAGGGCAGATGGCAGCAACCCGAGGCGCCACCTCCAGAAATACCCCGAAAAGAAACGCGAGCGCTACTTAAGCCCAGCAGAATTAAAACGGGTTGGAGAGGTTTTGCGGGAAGTGGAAGACGAGGGCCGCGAATTGACCTCGGCGGTGCTGGCTATCCGTTTGCTGATCTACACCGGCTGCAGGTTGAGCGAGATCACCAAGCTAAAATGGGAATATGTAGACCTAGAGGGTTCAGCCCTTCACCTGCCTGATTCAAAAACCGGAGCCAAGACTGTTCATATTGGACGGCCGGCAGTCGAGTTGCTTGAGAACGCACCCGTGATCGTTGGCAACCCTTGGGTGATTACTGGCAAAATTGAAGGCGGACGCCTGTCCGATCTTCAGCCTTTTTGGCAGCGGATCCGCGCGCGCGCCGGCCTGCACGATGTGCGCATCCATGATTTACGCCACACATTTGCATCAACAGCCGTCGGCGCGGGACAAAGCCTACCAATGATAGGAGCACTTTTGGGACATACGCAGGTTCAAACGACTGCGAGATATGCCCACCTTGCTTCCGCCCCAGTCAAAGGAGCTGCTGAAATTATTAGCGACCTGTTGGAACAAGCTCTGACAGATTGATGCAATCTGAGATGCATTTTTCACATAAATTGATTTATGCTTCTGAAAAACTTATAAATATCAAGAAAAATAACATCGATTAAATGATTTTTTATTTGAATGCCAACGCCGGATTACGCTCAATAATGCCATATAGATCACTCCATGTTGCCTCCAAACCTGCGTCCAGAGGTGGTTCAAACATGGGTCAGTTCTCGACGGAAATTTATAACCCTCCCGGGTCAACTCTCAGCGGTAATCAACAGCCCTCTCACCAAATTGCTTTGACTGGGACGACTAGACCAGACATACATATCTGTATGGACGGGTCGATTCCTATCATTTCCGCGAAGTCTGGTTTGAACTCGGCGCACAACCTTGCCGTCATAGCCGACCGTTATTGGCAATTTGAGCGTTTCGAAACGCCATTTCCCGTGTTTCTGGCGGGTGAACTCATTGATGAAATCATCCTCTTTCGCGAGGCACCGTCAGATTATGAACGGCGCTATCAAGAAGCAGGAAGATACCTGGCTGAGCTAGACGGCATTGATCCGATAGGGCTCGAATTGCAGGACAAGGCCACCTTGACCCTGCTACAACGGGAATTGCGAGCAATCAGGGATCTTTATGAGGTGGACGCCCACTTGCGTCCGTCACTCTTGCCCGTCGGACCCGATTTCAACACGGTTTTCTACGCCAATTCCGTGAGCATCGAGTGCGCAGACGATGCTGCGCTGTATGTTGCGCGGCTGGCGAGCTTTCCGGCCTACCTTGCTGATTTGCAGGCGTCGCTGCGCGCAGGGTACGAAAAGGGTATTCGCTATCCACGTGCAGTGTTGGAGGCTGCGGCCGCCAACACTCGGCGAATGACCGCTGCACCCGTGAGGCAGTCGTCCTGGTTTGCTCCTTTCTTGAAAGGGCCAGCAGTCGGCAATAGTGCAGTGGGGCAGGAAGCCGAACGGGCGCTTGCCATGATTTGCGATCAGCTGATCCCCGCGCTGACCGAATTTGCAGACTTCGTCGACGGGCCTCTTTCGAAGGGCGCGCGCGAGTCTATCACCTGTGTCGATTCCCCAAAGGGAAGAGAGTATTATTCTGCGCTTGTCCGCCTCTACACCACCTCCGACCTTTCTCCTGAGGCGATCCACAAACTGGGACACAATGAAGTTGCCCGAATCGCCGAAGAGATTAAAGCTACAGCCGCCGAGGCGGGTTTCGTTGGTGATGTTCCGGCATACCGTGCCTTCCTGACCAGCTCACCTGACTTCATCATGCCCGACGCCAATTCGCTGAGAGAAAGGGCCGAGGTCATCTGCAAACGGATAGACGCGCGCATACCCGCATTTTTCCGCCGGATTCCCCGGATCACATATGGTGTCGACAGCATACCGCAGGAAATGTCTGAAACCATGCCGCCGGCATATGCGCAACCCGTTCCATCGGGGGGTGCTTCAGCTGGCATTTTCTGGATCAATGGCATCCCGCAAAAATGCCCCACCTACCTTCTTCCGGCGATGGCAGTTCACGAGGCCTGGCCCGGGCACCTGATGCACATCGGCCTGATGTCAGAACTTGACCACCTTCCATCCTTCCGGCGGCACGGGGCAGTGAAATATACAGTCTGCGTCGAAGGCTGGGCGCTCTATTGTGAGCAACTTGGCAAGGAACTGGGGGTGTACCAGTCGCCACACGATCATTACGGGCGCCTCGAGATGGAAATGTGGCGTGCTTGCCGCCTTGTGGTCGATACTGGCATTCATTGGTTCGACTGGCCCCGAGACCGGGCAATTGACTACATGGCCGAACGGCTGACCCTTTCGCGCGAAACGATCGCCGCCGAAGTCGATCGCTATGCCGCACTACCAGCCCAGGCGCTTGCCTATCAGCTCGGCGGAATCAGGTTCAAGGAGCTTCGTGAACATGCAGAGCAGTTGCTTGGGCCACGCTTCTCGATCAGGGCCTACCACGAAGCGATCATGACTGCTGGCGGCGTGACGCTACCGGTGCTCGAAATGCTAGTTGATGGCTGGATTGCAGAGGTCAATGGCAATGCCCATTGACGCGAGGACAGGTATCCACTGGCAAAAGCACGGTGAAGGAGCCCCCCTATTTGTCGGCTTGCCCCTTATGGCCTCGCAAATCGAGATATTCGGGTCTGAGAGCCAGGCCATGCTCGATGCGTGGCTGGACGCTTTGACCCAGCGGCATTGCGTCCTTCTAGCCGACTACCCTGGTATCGGAAAGAGCGCCGACCATGACCCGGCGACGATGACCGCCGAGAGGGTTGTCGCCGACATTCTGAGCGTAGCGACCGCGGCTGGCTTTGAGCGGTTTGCCTGGGCCGGGTATTCGTGGAGCGCAGCCGTTGGTCTGCAGCTGGCGAGCCGGAGCGACCGCATTTCGGCGCTCGCCATTGGCGGCTGGCCAGCGCTTGGCGCTCCATATGAGAACATCCTTGCTGCCAGCCGGGCCCGGATCGGGAAGGTACCTGACCACGCGCGCGTCATGTTGCGTAGCGACGAGCAATACCGACAGTGGGCGACATTCTATCAGAGCCTGGAGAGTTGGGATGAGGCTGCGGCTATAGCCCGGATCACCTGTCCCCGAATGCTTTACTTTGGCAGCGAAGGGGACTTGGTTGAGGAGGGCTACTCCGTGTCCATTGCGAGCTGCAGTCGGGCAAATCGCGAAAGGCTTGAGAAACTGGGCTGGAAGGTCCTCGAAATTCAAGGCTATGGGCACGAGGTGATCGGACGCACCGAACTGGTCCTCCCCCACATTAACCGGTTCCTTGAAAGCGCGCTGCAATGAGTGAGCACGCAACAGGATCAACTACACTTCAAAGCCTCCCGGTCGGCATGATAAATCCGGCGAGGGAAGTGCCGGAATCGCCGCTTGCGCATCTCGACTTCCTCTACCCGCCGATTGCTCCCCACAGGACCGGGCTTCTTGAGGTCGGTGAGGGGCACCGGGTCTATTGGGAAGAATCAGGCAACGCTGAGGGCATGCCCGCCATCTTTCTGCACGGGGGGCCAGGAGGGGCATCGCGCAGTCATCACCGGCAGTTCTTCGATCCAGATCACTTTCGCTTTGTTACTATGCATCAGCGCGGCTGTGGCAACTCCACACCGCTCGCCGAAACCAGAGGCAACACGACCCAGGCACTAATCGCCGACCTTGAAACACTGCGCGAGGCGTTGGACATAGAGAAGTGGCTTGTCGTCGGCGGCAGTTGGGGAACAACGCTAGGTCTTGCCTATGGGGAAGCTCATCCCGAAAGTTGCCTGGGCTTTGTGCTTTCAGGCGTCACCCTTGGCCGAGACCGGGATCGGCAATGGTGGTGGGATGGCACACGGAGGCTTTTTCCTGAGGCATTTGATGCAGTTCTGGACGCCTTGCCTGACGACATGAGGCAAAACCCGATGGCTGGCATGCACGCATTGCTCGGCAATCCCGATCCGGCAGTCCACATGCCTGCGGCACGTGCGCTCACCAACTTCTCGGCGGCTACGACCGGCGTCGTGCCAAGTCCTGCAACCACAGCAGCATACGAGGATCCGGCCGTCTCGCTGCCATTGGCCCGACTTTTCGTGCATTATTGCGCAAACGGGCACTTTCTTGAGGCTGACCAACTGCTCCTTGGGATCGAACGGATCAATGGTCTGCCATGCAAGATTTTGGCAGGCCGTCGCGACGTCACCACACCACCAGAATGCGCCTGGTTGTTACACAAGGCCTGGCCAGGTTCAGTTTTTGCCGTTCAGGAGGATACCGCCCATTCACTTGCCGATGCTCCTGCGGCTCTCGCGTATTTGGCAGCAATTGAAGCGATGAAGGGATTGGCATGAGCGGACGACGGACAGATTGCACCGAACGGCTGAAGGAAATTGCCTGATGAAGGACCATGAGGCCATCCCGCTGCCCGATCGGATGGATTATCCGCATCCCGAAATGATCGAGCGCGCGAGCGCGTTCTACGAAACGATGCGGAAGCGACACACTGTACGCGAATTTTCCGACAACCCGGTCCCGCGCGAAGTGATCGAAGCCGCGGTGAAGACTGCGGGCACGGCGCCGAGCGGTGCCAATCACCAGCCCTGGTTCTTTTCGATCATCGGCTCGTCCGACATCAAAAAGGAGCTGCGCGAACGCGCCGAGGCAGAAGAGCGCGTGTTCTATGCCGGCAAGGCGGGCCAAGAGTGGCTCGACGCGCTCAACCCGCTCGGCACCGACGATCACAAACCCTATCTCGAAACTGCTCCATGGGTCATCGCCATTTTCGGACAGCGCAAAGGTGGCGTGCGCAAGGGGATCGAGCGGCAGAATTACTATGTGCCCGAATCGGTCGGGATCGCGATGGGCTTTCTGATTGCTGCGCTCCACAGCTCGGGCGTCGCAACGCTCACCCACACGCCCAAACCAATGACCTTCCTCAATGAAATGTGCGGTCGTCCGGCCTCCGAGAAGCCATATCTTCTGCTCGTCTGCGGCTATCCGGCAGCAGGAGCGACAGTTCCCGTGCATGCTAAGGTCAAGAAGCCGTTTAGCGAGATAGCGGAGTTTCTGTGATGATCGACCTCACCTTGCCTTGGCAGGGACCCTGTGGCGGCCTGCCTCCGCTTGACGACGCGACGCCTGAAGCCATTGAGGCGGCAACGCAAAAAGCAATCACCATGAAGCGCGAAGAGCTTGCCGTGATCATCGCCAATCCTGAAGCGCCTGACTTTGCCAACACGATCGAAGCGTTTGAGAATTGTGGACGCGCGCTTCAGCGCGTGTTCGCACTGTTCATGCTGTTCAATTCGAACAAGAGCGATGGGAGCTGGACAGAGATTGGCCCGCGCCTTGCCCCCTTGTTCAGCGCGCTCGACGATGAGATCGCGCATGATGATGCGCTGTTTGCGCGACTAACCGCCGTGCCCGACAATGGCCTTTTAGATGAGCAGCTGCGGCTCAAGGCCGTGATCATCGACCGCATGAAACGGCGCGGTGCAGGGCTGCCTAAGGCTACCCTCGCGCGACTAGTCGAGGTCAACGGAGAAATCGCGCGACTGACTGTCCAATTCAACCAGAACCTCGTCGCCGATCAGGATGGGCAGGCCGTATTCGTCTCTGACGGGGCGCGGCTTGATGGCTATCCCGACGCAATGAAGCAAGCCGCAGTGGCGGCGGCCGAAGCGCGCGGCAAGCCCGGCGAATGGGCCATCGTCAACTTCCGCCCCGCCGTCTGGCCGCTGCTCCAGACCATTGCCGACCGACCTTTGCGCGAACAGGTCTGGCGGATGTGGACGTCGCGCGGCGGGCATGACGGCCCCAGCGATAACCGTCCCGTTATTCGCCGCATCCTCGAACTGCGTGGCGAACGCGCGAAGCTGCTGGGTTTTGAAACCTACGCCGACTACGCACTGTCCAACCATATGGCGCGTACGCCTGATATCGCAGAGGCGACGTTGCGCGACATGTGGGATGCCGTCCTGCCCGTCACGCGCGCGCAGATCGCCGATATGCAGGCGATCGCCGATGCCGAGGGCGCCGGCTTCGATCTGATGCCCTGGGACAGGCTCTATTATGCTGAGCGACTGCGCCAGACACACTTTGGTCTCGATGCCGAGACGGTGAAGCCCTATCTCACGCTCGACAATGTGCTCGCCGCATTGTTCGATCAAGCCAAGCATCTGCACAACCTCGATTTCGCCCCGTTGCCTGATGTGCCGGTGCTCCACCCCCATGTCCGCGCCTATCAAGTTTTGCAAAGCCGGCGCCCGGTTGGAGTCATGTATTTCGACCTTATCTGGCGTGAAGGGAAGATGCGCGGGTCCTGGCAATATGAGGTGCGTACCCACGAAAGCTTTCGGGGTGAGGTGTTGCCGATCTCGAACGTCTCTTCGGGGCTAATGCCAGCGCGCGACGGCGAACCCGTCACTATGGGCTGGGAATATGCCAATGTGCTGTTCCATGAATTCGGGCATGGCCTCCACATGCTGGCGAGCCGTGCAGCCTATCCCTCTCTCGGCCCATGTACCGTGCCCTGGGACTTTGTTGAGGTACCCTCGCTCCTCAACGAACGCTGGCTCTTCGACCGCGAGCTCATCCGCCGCCACCTGCGGCATTGGCAGACCGGCGAACCGATGCCCGAAGCAATGATCGATGCGGTGGAAGCGGGGCTGAAGTTCGACCGCGTGTTCAGCGTCAACCTCGATTATATCGCGCCTGCGCTCACCGATATGCGGCTGCACCGCCTCGCCGATGGCCGCGCCATTGATCCAGTCGCCATCGAAGCCGAACTGCTTGCCGAGCTCGAAATGCCCGATGCGATGGACCCGATGATGACGGTGACCAACGCCTATCACACTTGGTCCGAGTATTATGCGGCGGGCCTCTATGTCTATCTATGGGCTGACGTAATCGCCGCCGATATCGCCAATGCGTTCACTGACGCTGGCTTCTACGACAACACGCTCGCTGAAAAATATCGTCGGGACATATTGGGCAGTGCCAACACCATTCCCATCGATGAAGCATTCCGGCACTTTCGCGGGCGGGACCCTGACACGGATGCGCTCAAGCGGCGCTTCGATCTCGCGGTATGACTACGCGTCGTCCGTCGCTCATTGTCGATCCGGCTACGCTCGAAGACGATCCCTATCCCGCCTATGAAGCCGTGCGCGACATGGGCGGCGTGGCGTGGATCGAACCTTTAGGTATGTGGTGGGTGACGGGCCATGCCGATGTGCGCGCCATTCTTGGCGATCCCGAGCATTTCGCGGTGGGTACCGATGCCTCTCTGGTTCGCGACATTTTCGGCGAGAACATGTTGACGCTCGATGGTAAGCGTCATGCCCGGCTCCGTGAGCAATATCACGTTATGTTTGCGCCAGCAGAAGTGAAGCGGAGCTTGACACCCAAGATCGAAGCAATTGCCAACCGGTTAATCGATGGATTTGTCGGGCTGGAACAAGTCGACCTCAAGCCATCCTATGCCGCGCGGCTGCCCGTGTTGACTATGCTGGCGCTGTTCGGGTTAGACGAAGGTGTGGAAAGCGATGTCCGGCGCTGGTACGATGCCTTTGGAGCAGCACTTGCCAACTTTAGCGGCGATCCCGAGGTTCAGGCGAAAGGCGCAGCGGCAGCAGCAGAGTTCCGAGCTTATTTCGGCGGCGGCGAGGAAGCTGCATCCAACGCACTGCTCATCTTCTTTGGCGGAATCTCGACCGTCGAGGGACTGATTCTCAATACGCTTTATGCGGCCGCCACGCACGGCTGCCCGCTCGGCCCGCACAATGTTGACCGGGCTATCGAGGAAACGATGCGCTGGCTCTCGCCGGTCCAGTCCGCCACCCGCCATGTCGTGCACGCGAGGGGCCCATTCGAAGTAGGCGAGACCGTCAACTGCATGATCGCCGCCGCCAACCGAGATCCTGCCGTTTTCTCGCGTCCGGGTCAGTGGGATTTGACGCGTTCGAGCGGTGCGAGCCACCTTGGCTTCGCCTCGGGCCCGCATTTCTGCCTTGGCAACCACCTCGCCCGCCTCGAAGCCCGCATCGCGATCCTCTGCCTCCACGAACGCCTGGATTCAGCCCGTCTCAACCCGACTTTTGCCGGAGAGGCAGGATGCCGAATTCAAGGCAGCGAATTCCGTCACCCAACCCATCTTTGGCTTGGCATCGTGCCGGCTATCAGTGCGGGAATGGACAGTACTTGCGCGTCGAAAGGCACAGCGTGATGAGACGCAAAGATGAGAATGTCGTTGTCACCGGCGCGGCCCGTGGCCTCGGTCTCGCCTGTGTCAATCGCTTTGTCGAGGAAAGCGCGGGTGTCGTCCTGGCCGACACCGACGCCACCGAAGGTGAGACGGCGGTCTCCACACTGCCCTCTGACCGGGCTATGCTCCAGGCTTGCGATGCCTCACGCCGCGCAGACATGGCTGAGCCGCAGACCCTCATGACCTGAAACGGTAAATTCGCAGGACGGCGTCTTTCAACCAGAGACGAGTTCGCATCCGACTGACAGCACCCCGCCAATTCTGGCCAACTTTTGGTACCCTTTGTACCATCCGGAAACGGAGACGATTTGAGGAGCGACTGGCATCACCAACGTATGCTCTGCCGCTTCAAGGACTGGCATCGCCTTGCCACCCGCTTTGATCGCAATATCAGGCCTTCATGGCCGCAATCGCCATAGCCGCTCAGGTCACATGGTGGCTTTAATGGGTCCGGATCCTTTCGCAATCCCTAGCGAAACCTTTCTTCCGCAATGCTATCGGCAATCTCGCCAGTCGGACGCTTCTCGCGCTCTGCGCGCGCGATCACCTCCCGGAAAGTCTCGCCAAGCGAAGTCACGTGTCGTTCAACCGCAGCGGGGTCCCAGTGTGACCTCTGATAGTGCAGATTGATGATTCCGCCCGCGTTCGCCAGATAGTCGGGGCAATAAAGGATACCCCGTTCGGCCAGGCGCGTATCGTCTTCGGGAAGGGCCAACTGGTTGTTGGCGCCGCCGACGATTGCCCGCGTGTTGAGCTCGGGAATTGTCGCCGATGAGAATACCCCGCCCAGCGCACAAGGGGCCAGAATGTCGCAGTGCTCGCGCAGGATCGCGGCGCTGTCTACAACCTTTGCCCCTGTCGCTTCCGCCAATGCATGCGCCTTGGTAGTGTCGACATCCGCGAGGATCAGGTTCGCGCCATCGCGTGACAGGAGGTGGGCCAGCCGCTCGCCCACATTGCCCACGCCCTGGATCGCAACCGTGAGACCGGCTAGACTGCCCGACCCGCCAACCTTTTCTGCTGCGGTCAGCATGCAATGATACACTCCCAAGGCCGTGGACCCAGAAGCATTGCCCGCCTCAGGTAGGAAGCCAGCGGCATGACCAGTCCGTCGCGCGATGACTTGGACATCGTCCATGGTCGTGCCTGAGTCGAACGAAGTGATGTAGCGACCTCCGAGACTCTCGACGAAATCGCCCATGGCCTCGAGCAGCACGTCGTCTTTGTCGCGGCGCGGATCGGCGACGATGACAGCCTTGCCGCCACCGTAAGGAATATCTGCAATCGCAGTCTTGTAGGTCATGCCCCGCGAAAGCCGCAGGACATCGCGGACGGCTTCGCTCATGGTCGGATACGGCAGGATCCGGCAACCTCCGATTGCAGGACCCCGGTTGTCATTGTGAATGGCGATGACGGCTTTGAGACCGCTTGCTCTATCCTGACGGGCTGTAACAAGGGAATGGCCAGCAAAGCCGGCAAACGATTCAAACATTAAGGTCTCCGGATGCTTCGGTTGATTGGTCTGCTGCTCGGGACGGTTTCTCCCGCATAAGCTTGCTGCGCAGGTCCGCACGATCGCGCACGTGCCGCTGCATTGCTGCTTCCTTGACGGGGCCGAACCCCCGTACGTTCTCTGGCAGCTGCGCCAGGGAAATCATTTTGTCGATGTTCTCCGGTGACAGGCGCGAGAGACCGTCGGCAATGTCGGAGAGATACTCGTTGCGATAGGCGCGCTCGGCCCTTCGCTCGGCGGTATAGCCGAAGGGGTCCAGCGAGGTTCCGCGCAAGACTTTCCCCTTTGCCAGGATAGCCATTGCCTTGAGCATCCAGGGTCCGAACTTGCGCTTTCGAGGCCGCCCGGTGATCGGGTCTATGCGCGAAAGTATGGGCGGCGCGAGATAGACAGACAGGCGTCTGTAACCCGAAAACTGGCGATCGAGCGCGGTAACGAAGAGAGGGTCGCTATAGAGACGCGCAACCTCGTATTCGTCCTTATAAGCCATAACCTTGAAGGCATTGTCGGCGATGACTGATAGGAGTACGCCCCCTTTCTCCCCGTAGGGCGCTATTGCGCTTTCGGCCTGCTCCATTAGGCGGCGGAACCGTTCCGCATAGGCTGAGTCCTGATATCGCTCCAGTTCCGCAGCATGGCGTTCTACCAGATTGCCGATGTCGCGCGAGACATCCGCGGATACCGGCTCGGCAAGTCCCGCCAGCTGATTGACGTAGTCTAGATCGATGGCGGCAAGTCTTCCCCACCTGAAGGCCCGCTTGTTCAGGTCGACGGCTGCTCCGTTGGACTCGATTGCCGCATCGATCGCTTGCGCGGAAACGGGTAACAGGCCCTTCTGCCAGGCAAAGCCTACCAACAGGGTGTTAGCAGCAAGGTTGTTGCCGAAGATCGCTTCGGCAATTCTAGTCGCATTGAACGCGAAGCCGCGATCACCAGCCCGCGACATTACAGCTTCGACCATTTCAGTCATGGGAAGCGTGTTGTCTCGGTCCCGGACGAAGTCCGAGGTGGGGGTCTCTTCCGTGTTGAGAACAGCTCCACCTCTTCCGGACACGAACTTGCGGAGCGCTTCTCCGTTGACGGCGACAACTGCGTCGCAGCCGAGCAGCAGGTCGGCCTCGCCATCACCGATCCGAGCCGCATGGATGGGCTGTTCGGGTCCGGCGATCCGCACCTGGCTGACGACTGAGCCATTCTTCTGAGAAAGCCCGGTGAAATCGAGAACGGTTGCCGTGAGATCGTCATGATAGGCTGCCGAGCCAAGCAGAGCGCCGATCGTCAGAACTCCTAAACCACCGATGCCGGCTATATAGATGTTTTGCGGTCGTTCTAACTGCCATAATGAAACGGGGGCAGGCAGGGTCACCAGTCTCGTCGCTTCGATAGCCAAGATATGCTGGCGATCCGGCATGCGCAGCTGAGCCCCTTCGACCTCAACGAAGCTGGGACAAAAGCCATTCAGACAGGAAAAGTCCTTGTTGCAGGCCGACTGATCGATCCGCCGCTTCGTCCCGTCCTCGGTCTTTAGAGGCTGAATCGCGATGCAGCTCGACTGGACCGAGCAATCGCCGCAACCTTCGCAGACGCGTGGATTGATGAACAGACGCCGGTCAGGATCCGGGAATTCACCCCTTTTGCGGCGGCGGCGCTTTTCTGCCGCACAGGTCTGCTCATAGATAATGCCAGTGACGCCTGGAATGTTTCTGAGTTCAATCTGGATTGCCTCTAGATTGTCACGGTGCGAAGCGCGTTTGCCATCCGGGAGAACGGCCCATCGCGTCGGCTCGTCGCTTACCAGGCGAACATCCGCCACTCCCTCTGCCAGCAGCTGACGGTAGATTGCCAGTGGGTCGATCGAACCCTCGGCGGGCTGTCCCCCCGTCATGGCCACCGCGTCATTGTACAATATCTTGAAGGTGATGTTAGTGCCCGCTGCCACCGCTGCCCTTATGGCCAGCAGTCCGGAATGTTGGTAGGTGCCGTCGCCTAGATTTTGAAAGATGTGTTGCGTGTCAGAGAAGGGTTCCGCGCCCACCCACTGGACGCCCTCCCCCCCCATGTGACTGAATATCGAAGTCTTCAGTTCGGGAACCGAAAGCGCAAGGGCATGGCAGCCAATCCCGCCGCCCGAGACAGATCCGTCGGGGGTCCTGGTTGATAGATTGTGCGGACACCCAGCGCAGAAATAGGGCTTGCGCCCAGGAAAGGCGATCACCTCACCCTTGTTCGTGCGGCTGACCAGGTCTGCAAGGCGCGTGGGGATTCCGACCGGATCCTCCACAATCCGATTGGCAAGCGCCTGCGCTACCATAACCGGCGAGAATTCCATGACCACCGGAAGCAAAGATTGGCCTTGATCGTCGGTCTTGCCAGTCACCCTGATGGGCCGACCTCGACGGTGGAAAAGCTTGGCCTTGATCTGGTTTTCGACAATCGGGTTTTTTTCCTCGATTACGAGAATCTCGTCAGCCTGTCCGACAAATTCGATCAGCGGCTCGATCGCCAAAGGCCAGCTCATTGCTACCTTGTATATCGACAGGCCTAGAGCTTCGGCCTCGTCACCCCCGATACCGAGATCCTCGAGCGCCTGCATCAGGTCCTGATGCGCTTTGCCAACGGTCACAACACAAAGCCGCTTCTTGCTGCTCACCACGACTGGATGATCGAGGCGGTTGGCGGCAGCCCAGCTGATCGCCGCGGGGATCCGCTCTTCGATCATGCGGCGTTCCAGTTCAACGCGTTGCGATGGCCATTGGACACGCGGATCCCAGTTGAGGCCGTGAGCCGGAACCGGACCTGTTGGCGATGCGAACTCCGGCCAGGCGGTCGGAAGTTCGAAGCTAGCCGCGCTCTCTACGACCTCGGCGATCGTCTTCATTGCCACCCAAAGCCCTGCGTAACGCGAAAGAGCGAAACCGGCGAGCCCAAGCGACAGGATCTCGGACACGCTGGCTGGCTGAATGATCGGGATCAGGGTCGACTGGAATATCCCGTCAGTCTGGTGCGGGAACATGGAAGACTGGGCCGCATGATCGTCACCCGCTATCGCCAAGACACCGCCCAGAGCCGAAGTCCCGAGCATGTTCGCGTTTCGGAAGACATCCCCGCAGCGGTCCACGCCAGGACCTTTGCCATACCAGATGCCGAAAACTCCATCGACATTGGCAGGGCCATAGGCCCGGTGCATCTGAGCACCCCATAGGGCCGTTGCGGCAAGGTCCTCGTTAAGCCCTGGCTGGAAGGTGACCTGATGAGCAAGGAGATACTTCTCCGCCTTCCAGAGTTGTTGATCGTAGGCGCCAAGGGGCGAGCCGCGATAGCCCGAGACCAGTCCGGCGGTCTTGAGACCACGCGCACGATCCAGACGCCGCTGCATGAGCGGAAGCCGGACAAGCGCCTGGATGCCACTCATGAACACCCGCCCATGTTCGCTATTGTAGGCGTGATCTAGGGTCATGTGGTCAGCATCGACCATCGACGCACCTCCTGCGGGTCGCAATTCGTGTCGGTTTGTTGTCGCGAAGGCTGAAAGATCAAGGCGATGATCACCACCTTGCCGCCGCAATCCGGATACGGTGTCGGGCCGCAGGCGAAGTAACCAGTGCAAAATGCCATGGCTGGTGATTGGCGCCCGAAGGTGCGGTCCCCGCCGCCATGATTGCCGTTTCGATGGCTTCTCGGGGCAGGGGCCCGCTACCGATGAAGCGACAGGTACGCCGCGTTTTGATTGAGTCGTAAAAGTCTTTGGTTGCGGCGATGCGCTCTTCAACTGACATGACAGGATAGGCGATCCAGGGGATTGTATCATGTGGCTTCATCGGCGGGGCATTCTTTCGATAATGGCATTGTTGCTGGACAATACCATACAGAAATGTATGGTTCAAGCAAGGTGGAGGTCTGGTATGAGCATAGATGCGATCGCAGCAAACCCGCAGAAGCCTGAACAGCCGCTCGGCTGGGCATGGTATGGCCTTGCGGTTGTTGTGCTGGCATCGATCATTGGCTCGCTCATCGGAAAGGGCCTGATCTCGCTGGTCGCGGAGTCGATGAGGCAATCGCTCAAGCTGACCGACGGGGAATTGGGTATCATTACCGGGCTTGCGCTTACTTTTGTGACTGCGATCGCCAGCTATCCCATAGGCTGGCTCGCTGACCGGGTAGACCGGCGCTGGTTACTGGCGGGCTGCGTGATGATCTGGTCTGCGGCAACGGTGGGTTTTGGCCTCTCCGACACCTTCACCGGTCTTGTGTTCTTCGCCATGGGCATCGCCTTTGGGGAGGCGGTGCTTGGGCCGGTCACCAATTCGATGATTCCGGATCTCTTTCCCAAAGAGCGCTGGGTCACGGCCAATCTGATTTTCGTCTCGGCAACGCTGATGGGCACCTATCTTGGGATGGCGCTGGGTGGAACCTTGTTTGGCGTGGCGGCCGCCAATGCGCAAAGCCTGCCGGCTTCGTTGGCAGGACTGGAGCCCTGGCGCATCACCCTGATCTTGGCTGCCCTGACGGGACCAATGCTGGCGGTGTTGATCCTGCTCATGCGCTTAAAGCGCATAACGCCGCCACCTAAGGCAGGCGAAGCAGTAGAAGGCGTACTCGACTATTTTCGCACCAATGCCCGCACAGCGGGAGGTATCTTCTTTGGTTTCGGCCTGAGCTATGCGGCGATGGGCGCGCAGGGGCAATGGAATGCTGTGATATTGCAGCGTTTATTTGGTGAAACGCCGATGCAGATCGGGCAAACGCTGGGAGTGGCCGGCGGTGTTGCGGCGTTGGTCGGTGTTGGCATGGCGTGGATTATAGTGAAGCTGCTGCGTCCGCGTTATGGTGACAACACCCCGATGCGGGTTGCCGTGGGAGCGCTGACCGCTTCTCTTATCGTGTCGCTGCCTATTCCCTTTGTGGTGACAGCGGAACAATTCTACGCCACCATTCTTGCCAAAATCTGCTTCACCTTCATGGCCAATTCGCTTGCGCCAACCGTATTGCAATTAATAGCACCGGCCCATTTGCGCGGTCGGGTCGTCGCCCTTGGCGGCATGGTGACAATCATTTTTGCATCGTTCATGCCATGGGTCGTCGGATTGCTATCAGACCTGTTTTTTCCGGGCCACAGGGGTATTTTGCTGGCTGTGGCGACAATCGTGATACCCGGTTTGCTTGGCGGTGTATTGTTCCTCGCTTGGGGACTGAGGACGCTACCTCAAACCATCGCGCGGGCGGGTGGAGACCGACAGCCGTGAATATGCCCCGGGACAATATCGGTCTGGCAATGCGGATCATCGACGATGTCCGCGACGAAATCGAGCAAGAAAAATTGCAGCCTGGGACGGCAGCGTTGCGGTTACCGACCTTCGAGGTTGCACAAGGTTCTGCCACTTGGGGTGCATCGTTGCTGCGTCGTATTGACGCACTTGATCCTGGCGGATTGCCGCCGGAACTCGCTCTCACGCTCGCGCTCGCGCGCCAACATGCGCATATCTGCTCGGTTCGAGCGGACTGGTACTGGACCGTGTTTGACCCGCTTTCAGGCCTGTTCAACATGTTCGGGCCAACGGCTTATTGCATGGGATATGCGATTTCGGCGATGGCAGGGCGACTTGCACGGGCGCCGCTCGATACAGAAGGGGACCGCTTTCGCTACCTGGCAGGCATAGCCGATATTTCGAGCTTTGTCGAAGCCATGGGAGACCGCACGCGCGGTCAGGCAGATCGCGGCATATTTCTTCCGCGCGCACAAGCTGAGGCGGCACTCAGTTTGCTTGATCGCCTGATTGCAACGCAGCCTGACACCTTGCGCGTCGATGAAGCGCGACTGGCGGGACACGAAGCTTTTCGCAGCGAGGTTGCACAGACTAACTCTAACACATTGGTCGCGGCACTGGAGCGTTGTCGTAGTGTGTTCGACACCGCTTACTTCGGTAAGGTAGGCGATACTGTCGGCATGATGCACTTTCCCAATGGGGCAGACATCTACGCCGAACTTGCCAGACTGCACACGTCAACCCGGCTCTCGCCGCAGGAACTGCATGATATCGGATTGGATGCCGTGGCGAGAATTCGCGGCGAAATGGCGGGGGCACGCAAGGATGCAGGTTTTGCCGGAGGCGACGCCGAATATCGTGCGCATCTTGATACAGATCCTGTCTGGCGCGACGACAGTGACGCGGCCATTCAGGCGCGTTTTGAGCGTTATGCAGAACGGTTTCGACCGCATGTTGAGACGTTGTTTCCGGTGCGGCCGGATGCCACCTATGGCGTGCGGCCACTCCCCGAAGCTCTCACAGCGTCGATGACGTTTGGCTTTTATGATGGCCCAAGGCCTGACAAGCGCCACGGGGACTATGTGTTCAACGGCCGAAATCTGTCAAAGGCGGGCCTGTTTCATCTCGCAGCGCTCAACTATCACGAGCTGGTACCAGGCCATCATTTGCATCTCGCCCTGCAAGGCGACAATCTTGCGCTGCCCGCGCTTCGCGGCGCGGCCTTCCCTACCGCCTTTACCGAAGGCTGGGCGGAATATGCGGCGACCCTGGCGGGCGAAATGGGAATGTATGCTGATCCCGCCGAGCGGTTTGGGCGACTGGTTAGCCAAGCTTTCCTGGCTTGTCGAATGGTGGTCGACACGGGCATGAACGCGCTGGGCTGGAGTCTTGAAAAGGCGCGGGCCTATATGCGCGACAACAGTTTTTTCCCGGAAACCGAGATTGGAAGCGAAACGCTGCGTTATGCCTGCGATGTGCCTGGGCAAGCACTGGCTTATATGTCGGGGCATGAGGAAATGATGCGCCTGCGCGCGCGCATGGTGTCCGCACTTGGCGAAAAGTTTCACGTCAGCGCATTCCACGATTTGGTGCTGAGTGGTGGGGCCATGCCCTTCGCGCTGCTGGCCGAACGGATCGACTTGGCAATTGAGGGTGCGCACAATGCCTAACTGGCTTTTGTCTTGCCTGGCACGCGAATGGTCAGGCCTTGCGATCGCGGCCATCTTAGCGCCAGGCGGCTGGCTCGTCGGTGGCTGGCTGGGTATGGTCATGATCGGCATTGCGCTGGTGCTGGGGTTCGGCAATGTCTGGCATCTGATTTTTCGCGCGCATATTGGCCGTCTCCATCCAGCACCTGGACGGCGGATCGATCTGGGGGGCTATTCCGTTCACATTCTCGCTGAAGGGGAACGTAAGGATCGAGTCCCGCTTGTCATGTTCGGGGGAGGCCATGCCCCAGGGTTGGCGATGTCCCATCTCCATGAAAGGCTTAAGCATAAGTGTCGTTCGATCCTGATTGATCGCCCCGGCACGGGTTGGAGCGACACCGGTCCATTCCCGCGAACCACAGCTCGCGAAGCCGATGAAATGATGCGAGTGCTTGAACTCGCAGGAGAGTTGGGTCCCTTTGTTCTTGTGGGATATTCCTTTGGTGGATTGCTGGCAGCCAATATTGCGCGCCGTTATCCTGAAAAGGTAGCACGACTTGTCCTGCTTGATCCGACTCCGCTCGAGACCATCGTGTTTGGCCCAAGGCTAGGCGCCATTCGCGGCATGCTGCGCAATGCCCTGTGGGCAGGTCTGTTGCGCTTGTTTGGCATCCATATAAATCTCGAGGCGCGCCAAGCGCGTCGCAACCCGGCCTTTGCCGTAATGGCGCAGCGCTTTGAACAGCAGCTGGGCGCGGAAGCCTATAAAAAGCTGAATGCGATTGATGTCTCCGCGGGTTCGCAATTTTCCCATTACTCAATCTATCATGAGCTTCTTGGCCCCCATGTCGGCACATGCGGTTGGGAAACTGTTGTCTATGATGGCGATCTGGGGGATATGGAGGTCTGGCTTGTGGCTCCGCCCAATGCGGCAGAAGTGGCAGACAATGAAGAGGTCGGCGCCGCATCTGGCCGAGAGCAAGCGCGCATGATCAACTTTTTCGCACGCAGCCGCGAGCGCTATCTGGCCGCGACTTCGCGTCCTACCCGGATCTACGCACCGGAAGGATCGACGCACCAATTCGTCTACGAGGAGGCCAGTTTCGTCCGCGATGTGTTGGAACGGGCGATCAAACCGCTGGTTTGAACGGGTTCAGTGCGGCGTTGCCGGGCATGTCGAAATGCGCATGGTGATGCAGATCGAAAATTTTTCCCTTGTCTGTCATTTGACTATTCGATTATCGCCTGGCCCAGGAAGTAACATACAGTGCTCATGTGTATGTTAAAATCCACGCATCGCAGACAATTGGCTCGGGAGATGCCCTTGATTACGAAGAAGAAGCCTCGTCAGCTGTCGCGGGAAGACTGGACCGAAGCCGCACGCAAGCAGTTGGTCGCGGCGGGAATCGAGGAGGTCAAGGTCGACCGGCTGGCTCGCAAGATGAAAGTAACTCGCGGCAGCTTCTATTGGCATTTCAAGAACCGCAAGGACCTGCTCGATTCGGTCCTGCGGGTTTGGGAAGCGCACAAGGAGCGCGAACTGCAGCAGACCAGAGCGCAGTGGGCGACCATGGGGCCTCTAGAGGTGGTGCGTATCTGGCTAAGCGAGGATCCGACCTACCCTGCCTTTGACATTGCGATCCGCTTCTGGGCCTGGAAGGCGCCCGCTGTAGCGAAAATCGTTTCAGCGATTGATGATCGTTGGATTGCATTCCTGGCCGAACAGTTTTTTCGGGAGGGGCAGAGCGAGAGATTGAGCCTAGCCCGAGCAAGGCTGATCTACTGGCAGCAGGTTGGCTACTATGCGATGAAGTTTGAGGAGCCGATGCAAGAACGCCTCGCCTATATGCCTCATTACAATGCAATCCTGTTGGGGAATGAAGGTGGCAAGGCAGCGGACATCGTCATGACTGAACTTGCGAAAGACAGTTTGACAATAAAGAGGGCGCCCCGGAAGGCGCCCCCTCGAAGCTGAAACAGGCAAGGCTAGAGGTCAGAACTTGAACGACAGGCCCGCACCGATGGTCCGGGGCCGCGGCCGAGCGCCTTGGCTCGCCTGAATCACGCCACCCGCATATACCGAGTCGAAATTGTTGGTCAGATTCTGACCATACACATAGGCCGTAATTGCGCCAAAATCAGCACCAATCCTGGCATTGACGATCTCACGCGGCAATGCCCTGACGATGGTCGGGAAGCGGGTTCCATCGCGCTGAACGATGCTGAGGCCCGGTACAAACACTCCATTGAATGTCTGATCAGCGAAGAGACGCAGGGTACTGGTGAACCCGGAAGTTGATGCAAGACTGGCGTTTGCAAACAGTGTCACCTTGTCGCTTACGGGCTTGCGATAATCGACTGCCGCAGACCACGTCCAAGTGGGCACGTTGTCAAGCCTGTCTCCCGGCCGGACTGCAAGACTGGTCGACCGATAGGTCAGGTCATTGTGTCCGACCGTAAAGGTAGCCGTAAACGCGCGGTCTGGGCGCACGACGATTGCCAGTTCCTGGCCCCAGCCCCGAGCAACGCCGCTGTTTATGGTTCGCCCGATGCGGGGAGAGTTGTCGGTTGGCAGCAAGATTGACTGGATGCCCTTGTAGTCGTGATAGAAAACTGCGCCTTCAAGGCTTAGAGTGCGATCCAGGATTTGCTGCTTGAAGCCGGCTTCATAGGTCCACAGCTTCTCGGGAGCGTATGTTTCTTCGCCGGGCGCAAATAGCCCGGGTGTATTGAAGCCACCACTACGAAAGCCTTTCGAGGCATTTAGATAGATGAGGCCACTATCTCCTGTCTTCACTGACAGGTTGATGCGCGGATTAAATGTATTGAACGTGTTCGTAGCGGTTCGCGCCGCATTGCTGCGCTTGTCGCTATAGTAGCGACCGCCCATAGTGAGTGTGGCTGCGCCAAAGGTGTACGAACCTTCGGCATAGACGGCCCAAGCTTTCGATGTCTGGTCGGGTGCCAGCACGATCGGGGTAGTAACAGGTAGAAGTGAACCACCTGATTTGCTCTTGTCGTCCGTGTACGTTGCCCCCAGCAGCCACTTGAACGGGCCTGCACCGGTCGACGTCAGACGGAACTCCTGGGTCCACCGTTCGAACTCGCCGGCTGAACGTGAGTTGCTGCTTAAGGGCAAAAGGACACCGCCGGGCAGTGGAAAGGCGAATGGAAAGGAAACATCGATTCGACCCTTGCGGCTCAGGTAGCCGGTCGAACTTGTGAAGTCGGCAAATCCAAGATCGATCGTTCCGACCAGATTCGCCACATCATATTGACCTTTCGCCGGCTGCGCGAAGGTGGCGCCATAATTATAGGTTCCATCGGCGAAACCATAACTCGCGTCCTTCTGGTCCCACTCATGGTGCATGAACATCGCTGAAAGCGTAAATGTCTCTGATGGCTTGAAAAGCGCCTTGATACGCGCCGTTGTGTAACGCGTGCCGTTCTGGTCATCACCACGGGGTGTGTCGATATAGCCGCCGGTATATTCATATGCGCCTGCGACGCGAACCGCGAGCGTGCCCGGTGCGATCGGAACACTAACCGCCGCTTCCCCGCGATAGGCAGTATTCCCATTTTTTATCGTGCCGACTTCGGCCGAACCACGCACTGCAAAATCATCGAGATCGGGATTCGCTGTGATGTAGCGGATCGTACCGCCCATCGAGCCTTCGCCATAGAGGGTGGGCTGCGGACCTTTCAGCACTTCAACCCGCTCAAGGTCGACCGAACGGATATCGACGCCGCCGGTCACCGCGTTCGGGTTCATGTTCATTTCGTCAATATAGGTTGCAACCGTCGGCAGGCCCGCTTGCTGGGAAATGCCGCGAATCTGAAGCCGTTCCGAACCTGGGCTGGTTTCGACAATATTGAGCCCAGGAATGCTGAATTGCAGATCCTGGAGACGGCGTGCGCCGCGCTGCTCAAAGTCCTCGGCGGTTACAGCACTGATCGCGATCGGCACATCCTGCAAACGTTCTTCGCGGCGTTGCGCGGTGACAATAATCTCGGCCCGATCGGCCTCGGCTTCTTCGGCATTCTGCGCAAATACCGGAGTGTGGACCGCCAGTGCACCACAGAGCGCCAATGTCGATGTTGCCTGCTTCAAGCGAATAGAAAGTACGTCCATAATGCCCCCCCCAATTATCTATTCCTCAATCCATACATGTATGGATGGTATCGATCAAGTCGAAACTTTCAGTGCCAGACCGCCTTGGCGACCCGGAGCCAATTGCCACCAAGGATGTCTTTCAGGTCCTCGCCCGCATAGCCCCTCCCGATCAGCTGAGCGGCGATTTGGGTAATCTGGGTTGGCGACACAAAATCGATTGGCTCGCGCAGGGCGGCGTCATCCGGAAACGTCTCGGCCATGCTAGCCAGGAAGTCTTCCAACTCCTTGCGATCGAAAACATAGTCGAGGCCGATACCCACGTGCTTCGGCCCGACCAGCTGCACCATATGGTCGATATGCTCGGCAACGCGCGCCGGCGATGCATCGTTATTGCCCAGAAAGTTGCTGAGGCCGTTAACACCGGTGACCCCGCCGGTCTCGGCGCAGGCCTTGATCAATGCGTCTGGAATGTTGCGATAATGCTCCCACAGCGCCAGCGCGTTGGAATGCGAGAAGATGACAGGCCCATCGGCCGCCTCCATGACCTGCATGGCAGTTCGGTGTCCTGTGTGCGAACAGCAAACGATCATGCCAACGCGTTTCATCTCGGCAATTACGTCGCGACCGTAGGCAGTCAGGCCAGAGTCGTCATCGGCACAGCCGCCGCCCGCGTCGTTGTTCCGGTTGTATGCGACCAGCATCCAGCCAACACCTTTTCTGCGGAAGGTTTCAATCAGATCGATACGGCCGCCGTCGAGTGGGACCATCCCTTCAACATCGAAAAACACACCCAGCCGTCTTGAGTTCCGAGCGGTGTCGACATCCGCTGCCGACCGGATCAGCAGATAATCGTCAGGTCGTTCTGCAAACCAGGTCGCGAAGCCGTCCAGCATCGCAAGGTGCTCCTTTGCCGATTGGGGACCGAAGCCAGCATTGAGGCTGATGACGTCCACTCCCGATTCGCGAACGGCTCGCAGCTGAGGCAAAAAGCTGTGGTCGTCCGGACGCAGCGGCATGCAGGCGTGATTGTCCCAGACAAGTGAACTTGCAACGATATCGCGTGCCTTGGCGAGAGTTTCTTCATGCATCGGGGCGTTCTCCATTTATGTGCTTGCGTCCATACACTACTGTTTGGTAGCTAGGCAAGGATGAGTCACTATTCCGCCTTTGCGATCGCACGAAACGCGTTGTCTGGCCATCGCGGCTGGCAACAGGCGTGGCGCTCACCGGAACCCAAGGCCGAATACGACGCAATTGTTATCGGAGGTGGCGGGCATGGCCTGGCCACAGCCTATTACCTTGTGCGGGAGCACGGCCTGACCAAAGTGGCTGTGCTCGAAAAGGGCTGGATCGGCGGTGGCAACACCGGGCGCAATACGACGATCATCCGGTCCAACTACTTCTATCCGGAAAGTGCCGCCTTTTTCGAGTTTTCGCTGCGGCAGTATGAAAAGCTGTCACGCGAACTCAATTTCAACATCATGTTCAGCCAACGCGGCGTGCTCGTGCTCGGCCATTCGCGGCATGACATGGAAATGCACCGCCGGTCGGCTAATGCTATGCGGCTCAACGGCATCGACGCGGACATCCTGTCGCGCGATGAAGTGGCGAAGCTTGTACCGGCGCTTGATTGCTCACCCCAGGCGCGTTTTCCGGTCTGGGGCGGCATGATTCAACGGCGTGGCGGAACAGCCCGGCATGACGCGGTTGCCTGGGCCTATGCGCGCGCGGCGGATGCGCGGGGCGTTGATATTATCCAGAATTGCGAGGTGACCGGCTTCGCCATCGAACTTGGCAGGGTGACCGGAGTTGAAACCAGCCGCGGCACGATCCGTTCTCCTCGGGTCGGCATAGCCGTTGCCGGCCACAGCTCGGTGCTTGCCGCAAAAGCAGGATTTCGGCTGCCGGTCAAAAGCTATGCGCTGCAGGCGATGGTTTCCGAGCCGCTCAAGCCGGTGCTCGATACCGTGGTCCTCTCATCAGCCATGGGTACTTATCTCAGCCAGTCAGACAAAGGCGAGCTCGTCATTGGTGGCGGCCTCGATCTCTATCCAAGCTATGCGCAGCGTGGCAACCTGCCGGTCAACGAAACCACGGTCGCAGGGATGCTTGCGATGTTTCCCGCATTCTCTCGAGTGCGCATGCTGCGGCACTGGGGGGGAATCTGTGACGTTGTCCATGATTCGAGTCCAATCATCGGTGCAACTCCAGTGGAGGGGCTCTATCTGAGTTGCGGCTGGGGAACCGGCGGTTTCAAAGCAATTCCGGCCGGCGGCTTCTGCCTTGCCCACACCATGGCAACTGGTCGGCCTCACGCGCTCAATGCCGCTTTCGGGCTGGATCGTTTCACCACTGGCGCGCTTGTCGACGAAGCCGCGGCAGCGAGCATACCGCATTGAACCGGCCATGCTGACTCTGCCCTGCCTCCATTGCGGCCCAAGGCCGGAACACGAGTTCCGCTGCGGGGGCGAATCCCCCGTCAACCGTCCGCCTCTAGCGGTCAGCGATGACGAATGGGCCGACTATCTATTCCGCCATAACAATCCCAAAGGCGAGACCGCCGAGCGCTGGTGCCACAGCTTTGGCTGCGGCCTTTGGTTCAATGTGGTGCGCAATACGGTGACTCACGAAATTGGCCGCGTCTATGCGATCACCGAACCCAAGCCGGAGCCCAAGTCGTGAGCGGCTACCGGCTGCCCTCTGGTGGGCAAATTGATCGCGCGAGGCCCTTTTCCTTCAGCTTCGATGGTCGGGCTTATGCGGGTTTTGAGGGCGATACGCTTGCCTCAGCGCTGCTCGCCAATGGCGTGGATGTTGTAGGCCGCAGCTTCAAGTATCATCGGCCGCGCGGTCTGTTTGGTGCTGGAGCCGAAGAGCCCAACGCCGTGGTCCAGCTTGAAAGCGGATCACGGCTATCGCCCAATCGGGTCGCGACCGAGATTCCTCTGTACGACGGCCTGGTTGCGCGTAGCGTGAATGCTTGGCCTTCGCTCGATTTCGATCTTTACGCGGTCAATGATCGGCTGTCGCAAGTGCTGCCCGCAGGCTTCTACTACAAGACCTTCATGTGGCCGCACTGGCATCTGTTTGAGGGTGCCATCCGCAATGCGGCCGGTCTTGGCACTGCGCCGACGTTCCCTGATCTCGACCGCTACCAACACAGGTTCGCGTATTGTGACGTACTTGTGGTCGGCGCTGGTCCCGCCGGCCTTAGTGCAGCCCGTGAAGCAGCAGATGGCGGTGCTAAGGTACTCCTGGTTGAAGCGGAGCCGAAACTGGGGGGCTGTGCTCTCTGGGCGCAGCGCAGTCCGGACCTGGAGCGCGAGATTGCCGATCTCAATGCTCTTGCCAACCTGACCATTCTGACCCGAACGACGGCATTTGGCTATTATGACCATAACCTGGTGGCGGCGGTCGAACATCGCGCAATCGGTGAGCGGCTCTGGAAAATCAGGGCGGACGAGGTGGTCGTCGCCACGGGCGCCCTCGAGCGGCCCCTAGTGTTCCCCGGTAATGACGTGCCCGGCGTGATGCTCGCTTCGGCGGTGCAGCGCTACGCGCACGGCTTTGGTGTGGCAGCGGGACAGCGCGCCGTGTTGTTCGGAAACAATGACGGGCTGGCAGATTATGAAGCCCAGTTCGCGGCAGCGGGGATCGAAGTTGCCGCGGTGCTCGATTCCCGTCGCGGTGAAGGGGTGCTGGGGGTCAGCGGCCGCAAGCGTGTTCGCGCCGTGCGGACCAACCAGGGCGATATCGCCTGCGATCTTCTTGCCGTGTCGGGCGGGTGGAGTCCTGTTGTGCATCTCTTCTCGCAATCGGGCGGCAGCATTGCTTTCTGCGAAAAGCGGCAGATGTTCGTGCCCGATAGGTCGGTGCAGGCGGTGCGATGTGTCGGGGGCGCTGCCGGCGATTTCGACCTCAATACCCGGCCGTGGTACAGCGAGGCCGAGGGCAAAGCTTTTGTCGACCTGGCTAACGATGTGACGGCGGCCGATGTCAGGCTCGCGGCACGGGAGAACTATGCTTCGGTCGAGCATCTCAAGCGCTACACGACGCTGGGGATGGGCCCCGATCAGGGAAAGACTTCGAACGTCAACGGCCTGATGCTGATGGGCGACGCAACCGGGCGGGCGCCTGGCCAAGTCGGCACGACCCGCTTTCGTCCGCCCTATACGCCCGTCAGTTTCGGCGCGATCGCGGGCGCACGTACGGGCGAACTGGTCCGCCCGCGCAAGTTTCTGCCCGCCCATCGCTGGCATGAGGGCAGGGGTGCGGTGTTCGAGGACTATGGTTGGCAGCGACCCGAGGCTTATCCGCAACCGGGCGAAAGCATAGAAACGGCCGCCCAGCGCGAGGCCAAGGCAGTCCGTGCCGGTATCGGTCTGTTCGACGGTTCGCCGCTCGGCAAGATCGAAGTCTGGGGACGAGACGCAGGCCGTTTTCTCGATTTCATCTATGTCGGCACGATCTCGACCCTCAAGCCTGGCCGCATCCGCTATGGGCTTATGCTCGACGAGAATGGCGTTATCGTCGACGATGGCGTTGCGATCCGTCTCGCCCAGGACCGTTTCCTCCTGCACACGACCAGTGCGGGGGCGGAACGAATCTCGGCCATGCTCGACGAGTGGCTACAGTGCGAGTTTCCCGATTGGGACGTCTGCGTGCTGGATCGCACCTTGCAGTGGGGCACCCTGACGCTGAGTGGTCCGCAAGCGGTTCCGGCCGCCCGATCGCTTGGCCTGCCCATTGATGACCTGCCGCACATGCGTTTCCGCGAGGCCCGTCTGGGAGATGTCCCGGCACGGATCGCGCGCGTTAGCTATACCGGGGAGCCGACGCTGGAGATCAGCGTTCCGGCGCGATACACGACCGCCCTGCTTGATACAGCGGCCGCACTTCCGGGCGCAGTGCCTTATGGCATTGCCGCGCTCGAAATGCTGCGCATCGAAAAGGGTTATGTGCATGTGGGAGCTGATACCGATGGCACAACAACGCCTGACGATATCGGCATGGGTGACGCGATCGCGAGGAAAGCCTCAGATTTCGTCGGGCGACGCTCGCTGTTGCGGCCTGCGGAAGCCGGGAATGACCGGTTCCAGCTGGTCGGACTTGAAAGCACCGAGGCCCTGACTATCGGTGCGCATGTGATGGAAGCGAAGGCCGTGCCTTCCCGTTCCGGCGGTTTCGTGACCAGCGCTTGTTACAGCCCGACACTCGATCGACCGGTAGCGCTGGCACGCCTCCGCAACGGTCGCGCACGCATGGGAGAGATCGTGCGGCTGTTCGACCTGGGACAGACCTGCGAGGCGCGGATTGTCCCCCCCTGCTTCGTCGATCCGGAAGGGGCGCGACTGCATGGTTGAGCTCTTCAGGACGCCCGCCTGGGAAGGCATCCAGATGCCATCGAATGCAGCGGTAAAGATCGTTGCTGAAGATCTTCGCCTTGCGCTGCTGCGATTGGCGCCCGGCGGTTCGGCAGACGGCTTGCCGGGGCCACGACAGGCGGCAGAAAGCTGGTTGAACATCGCGCCGCGCGATTGGCTCTATTGCGGCCTCGACTGTCCCAGGCCGGATGCGCTCGACATGTCGGACGCGCTGGTTGCCCTGCGCATCGATGGCGCTGGCGCTGTTGATCTGCTGAGCAATGGGGTTTTCGTCGATTGGCGAGCTTTCCCCCCGGGCAGCTGCGCGCGGATGCGCTTGGGCGAGATTGCAGTCGTCCTGCATCGTGAAGGCGACCAGAGCTTTCGCCTGATCGTTGCAGCGCCTTATGCGCGCTACCTTGCCGAGTGGATGGCGCGACATGTCTGATCATCACGACACACTCGCCCGGATGGCGAAGACTTTCGGCATTCCCGGGCTGTGCGTGGCCATTTACGCCGATGGCCAGGCGCAACAGATCTGTCTGGGCGAGGACGCTCCGCGCTCCGGCCGAACTGTAACGGCCCAAACTTGGTTTCAGGCCGCATCAACCGGCAAACATGTCACAGCCGCAGCCATCCTCGACCTCGAGAAGGCTGGACTGATTGAGCTAGACAGTCCGCTTGGGCAGCTTCTGCCCGACGCACCCGCAGGGTGGCACGATCGCACGATCGCGTCACTGCTCAATCACACAAGCGGCCTGCCCGAGTATCTGGCCTATGTGGAAAGCGAGCAAGTGCCAACGCGGCGTGCCGATTTCATGGCGCGCTATGCGCATCTTGAACCCATGGCCTCGGAAGGCGCGGCTTGGGGTTATTCGAACACCAACTACATTCTGCTTGGCTTCATCATCGCTGCGCTGACCGGTCACAGCTATGCCGACGCCGTGCAACGGCTGTTTGACAAGGCGGGCGTAACAGGTGCCGCCGTTGCGAGCCCCGACTGGGTGCGCCGCGCCAACGCCGGTGCGCACATAGCAGGAGAGGGGGATAGCGAAAGCAAGGGCCGCGAGGTCATCGGTGACGGCGATATCGCCTTCACATCGCATGGCGCGTCCGGTTGGCTCCGCTTTCTCCTAGGGACGGCAGATGACCGCATGTTTGAGGCACCCCTGCTCGCGACCGGTCGGCGATCTCCATATGGCTGCGGCTGGTTCGTCGAGGCGATGGGCGGGGACAGCGTCGCGCACCACGCCGGACATTACGACGGCTGGACCGCAATGGCCTTTCTGAATCGCTCGCGCAGGGCCGGCGTGCTCGCCCTGTGCAACCTGGCGCCCGGCAATACACGCGCAATTCGCGCGATCGCGCAGGTTGCTCTGGAAGCGGCTGCGCCAGGCTCTACCCCTCTTGGACTGGTGCCCCTCGCGGACGCGGAACCTGATTTGACCGCCTTGATCCGCGCCCAGCTGATCCGGCGTGGGGCGGCGGCGGACAGGGATTGTTTTGCGCCGGAACTGCAGACCACAATCGACAAAGGCGGCTCGGTACGGGGCGTGCTCGATCTCTGGTCGGGCGAGGAGCCGTCGGCATTCACTTTGGTGGAGGAGCAGTTGCACGGCCCATCGCGGATGCGCCGCTATCGCATGGTCTATGGTGACCGCACCGAACATGTCCTGGTCGGTTTGACCAACACGAACAAAATTTACTGGATCTGGCCGCTATGACCGCAATCGGAAACACCCTGAACCTCAAAAAGCCCTACCTGATCTTCCTGGGCGACGTCGATGACATCGTCACCGCCAAGACGGGGTGCGGGATTCGCGACTGGGCGCCGGACAGCGTGATCGGGCAATGGCGGACATCCCCGGCGACAGTCGATCTGGGTCTTGCCGACCTTGATCCCCAAGCCGCGGTGGCAAAGGGCGCGCGGTCGCTGATCGTCGGTGCGGCGCCTGCAGGCGGTGCGCTGCCCGAACACTGGGTCGTTGCATTGCAAGAAGCCGCAGCCGCCGGGCTTGACCTTGTCTGCGGACTGCACAGCAAACTGGTCAGAAACCACAAGCTTGTGGCGGCCGCGCTCGCGGGTGGAGTTTCCCTGGTCGATGTGCGCACGCCGCCGGCCGAGATCCCGGTTGCGACGGGAGCGAAGCGCAGCGGGCGTCGGGTACTGACGGTTGGCGCCGATAGCGCGATCGGCAAGAAGTATGCGGCGCTTTCCGTCGCGCGCGAAATGGCGCGTCGCGGTTGGGATTCCGATTTCCGCGCGACCGGCCAGACAGGCATCATGATCGCCGGAGGCGGTATCCCGATGGATGCCGTGATCTCCGATTTTCTGGCCGGAGCCGCCGAAGTCCTGTCCCCGGAGGCCGACCCGGCGCATTGGGATGTCATCGAAGGGCAGGGTTCGCTGTTCCATCCGGCCTATGCCGGTGTCACACTGGGGCTGATTCACGGATCGCAGCCCGACGCAATCATCTATTGCCATTCGCTGACCCGCGAGGAAATCGATGGCGTGCCGGACTATCGCCTGCCCGATCCAGCGACAGGGATCGCCCGCAATCTTGAAGCGGCGCGCTTGACCAATCCGCGGGCACGGCTCGGTGGCATCGCCATCAACACTGCGCATCTGCCGGAAAGCGAAGCGCGCGAAGCGGCGGCGGCGTTGGCCAAGGCTCATGACGCACCATGTTTCGACCCGCTGCGCTTCGGGCTCGATACGGTTATCGACCGGCTTGCAGAGATCGCGGCATGAGACTTGAGATCACGACCCGACGTTGGCCGCTCAAGGAGCCGTTTGAGATCGCTCGCGGGGTTGAGACCGATGTCGCGCTGATCGAAGTGACATTGACTGATCGTGAGGGCCGGACAGGACGGGGTGAAGCGGCCGGAGTCGACTACGATGGTGAAACTCCCCAGACCATGATCGCTCAGCTGGAAGCTGTTCGCGCGTCGCTTACAGAATCCTTCTCGGCGGACCGGCTGCAAGCCTTGCTGCCCGCAGGCGGGGCACGCAACGCCCTAGACTGCGCCTTGTGGGATCTTGAGGGCAAGCGCACCAAGCGCGACGTCGCAGATCTCGCCGGTTTGCCCTCGCCGCGACCGCTGGTTACCGCCTTGACCATCGGGCTGGGCTCGCCCGAAGAGACGACAGAGCGCGCGCGGCGTGCCGGGAACTATCCGCTCATCAAGATCAAACTCGATGCCGCGCGGCACATCGATCAGGTCAGGCGGGTGCGCGATGTTGCGCCTCAAGCGGAGCTTATCGTGGATGCCAATCAGGCGTGGGATCGCCCCTTGCTCGAATGGTTGCTCCCGCAGCTAGAGGACGAAGGCGTGGCGCTGGTCGAACAGCCGCTGCCGCGCGGCCGCGATGTCGATCTTGCCGGCTTGCAATCGCCAGTCCCGCTTGGAGCCGACGAGAGCGTGACCGATCTGGCCTCGCTGGAAGCAATCGCGCCGCTCTATGACGCGATCAATATTAAGCTCGATAAGTGCGGCGGACTGACCGAGGCACTGCGGTTGGTCAAGGCGGCGCAGGCGCGCGGGCTTGAGATCATGGTCGGCAACATGCTCGGCACCTCGCTTGCCATGGCCCCTGCTTTCCTGGTGGCGCAAAGCGCGCGCTGGGCCGATCTCGATGGTCCGCTGCTGCTGGCCCAGGACCGTGAAACGTCAATGCATTTTCATCTGGGCATGGTCGAGCCACCGCCCGCTCAACTTTGGGGAGGAACAGAATGACATCCACCGAAATGGCAATCAACGCCAAGCGCATCGATTTCACGTCAAAGGTGAATGGCAAGGATTACCGTTTGCTGATCTCCGAACCGGCGGGAGAACCGCCTGCCGAAGGATGGCCGGTGGTCTATCTGATCGACGGAAGTCTGCATTTCGGCATCACCGTTGACACGATGCGCATCCAGGGTTGCTGGCCGGAAACGCAAGAGGCCGTGATCGTTGGCATCGCCTATCAGACCGACAGCGTGCAGACGGCGCTTGCGGTTCGCGTGCACGATCTAACGCCGCCGATGACGCGGGAAGTGCTTGAGAGCAGCTGGATCAAAGACATGCCCGTTGGCCCTGAAGGCTATGGCGGGCAGGCAGCCTATTTGCGCATGATCGAGGAAGAGGCAAAGGTTCTGACAGCTCAGCACGCGCGCATAAACGCCAGCGACCAAACGTTGATCGGTCATTCGCTCGGCGGGCTAGCCAGCCTCACCGTATTGTTCAGCAATCCCGCCATGTTTCAGCGTTACGTCGCCATCAGCCCGTCGATCTGGTACGCCAACCGCTGGGTGCTAGGCCTGGTCGATGCATTTGAAGCAAAAGTACGCAGCGGCAGCGTCAATGCGCGGCTGTTCCTATCGACCGGTGAGTTCGAGGAGATCGATCCGCCTTTTCCACCCTTCCCGAAGGCCAAAATGCCGATGCCAGAAGAGGTGTTCAAGGCGATGATGCTCGACTGCGCGATGGTGACTCTGCCTGCGCAATTGACGGAGCGCCTGAAGCCTTTGTGCGGGGCGAATTTCGGCATGAAGTTCGTGATCCACAAGGACGAAGACCATCGTTCGGTCGTTCCTGCCGGCATCGCCGGCGGCATTTACTATACCCAATATCGGCCGGAGTGAGCCCAATGTCCGCTTATGCAGAGCTGAAATCGCGCAAAGAATCAATTTATCGGCTCGAACATCTCCAGTCGATCGCGACCTGGGACCGGATGGTCAACATGCCGCCGGGCAGCGCCAAAGCCCGGGCCGAAGCGCAGGGGGAGTTTGAAGCCCTCATCCTGCGGATGCAGACCGATCCGGCGCTGGATGATTTGCTGGCAGCCGCGGCAGATGCAGCGCTCGCGCCAGCCGATGCGGCCAATCTAGAACTAATGCGCCGCGAACGGCTGGCCGCATCTGCCGTGCCTGAAGATTTGCTCCGTCGTCGCGCCAACGCCGTCGGAGCTGCCTCGCAGGCTTGGGCCAAAGCCAGAAGCACTAACGACTGGGACATGTTCGCCGAGGCTTTGGCACCTTTGCTGGCCTGCGTCCGCGAGCGCGCGGAGCGGCTCGGCGATGCGTTGGAGCTTTCACCCTACGACGCGTTGCTCGATGAATTCGATCGCGGTCTGACACTCGAACAGGTGAAGGCGTTGTTCGCACCCGTAACCGACTGGCTGCCCGACATGATCGACACCGTGGTCGCAAAGCAGGCGGGAGAACACACTATCGAACCGCAAGGTCCGTTCCCCATTGATGCGCAGCGGCAGATCGGCATCGCCGCGATGAAGCGGCTCGGATTCGATTTTGATCGCGGACGGCTCGATGTCAGTGCGCATCCATTCACGGGCGGCACGAGTGAAGATTTACGGATCACCACACGCTATCGCGAGGAAGAATTTTTGCAGTCATTGATGGGCATTGTCCATGAAACCGGCCATGCCTGCTATCAGGCGGGACTGCCGCCAGCCTGGCGCGGGCAGCCGCTGGGTGTGGCCTGCTCCATGTCGATGCACGAGGGCCAGTCGCTGTCCTTCGAAAAGCAGCTGGCGCTGACGCCAGCCTTTGCCGGATTCCTTTCACCGCTACTTGCCGAGGCGTTCGGACCGCAAGCTGCTTTTGCGCCCGACAATCTGCTGAAGATCATAACCCGAGTGAAGCGCGGCAAGATCAGGGTGGACGCAGATGAAGTGACCTACCCGGCGCATGTCCTGCTGCGCTCGGAGATTGAGCCGGCCCTGATCGCAGGCGACATTGGTGTCGATGATATTCCCGCCTGGTGGGACGAGCGAATGGCGCGGCTGCTTGATATCGATACGCGCGGGGATTTTGCGGGCGGACCTTTACAGGACATTCACTGGTCGCAGGGGATGTTCGGCTATTTCCCTTCCTATCTGATCGGCGCCATGATCGCTGCGCAGCTGAACGAAGCCTACCGCGCGGCAACTCCCGACGATGAGCCGCATGATATCAGCAGATATCCAGCCTGGCTTGGCGATAACGTCTGGAACGCAGGGGCGCTCTACACGACTGGTGAATTGATCGAGCGCGTCACGGGCAAACCCCTGTCGGCGGATGCGCTCAAGGCCCATTTTGAAAGGCGCTATCTATGAACGAACAATCGCCTGCTGGCCGTTTTGGTGGCGCCAGTATCATGTCCTGGCTGGCGCTCCTGCTGCTGCTGATGATGGGCCTCTATACCTATATGGACCGGCCGCTGATGACGCTGCTAACCGAGGACATGCGGCTCGAGCTTGGCATGTCGGACTTCCAGATCGGTCTGGTGCAGGGTCTCAGTTTCGCACTGCTCGCAGCACTTGCCAGCTATCCGATTGCTTGGGCTGCGGACCGTCTCGATCGGCGTTGGGTGATTGCCGGCTCGCTGTTCGTCTGGGCGGTTGCAATCTTCCTTTGCGCAATCGCAGGCTCGTTTACTGAGCTTTTTCTGGCCAGCGCGCTGGTTGGCGTGGGCGAAGCGGGGCTGCTGCCCATCACCTACGCCCTGATCCCGGAACTGTTCAAAGGACAGGCGCGGGTTTTGGCCAACTCGCTGGTCATCCTGTTCAGCCGGGTCGGCTCCGGTGCAGTTTTTGCGATCGTCGGGGTGCTTGCCGCGAACGCGCATTCCGCCCAGCAATGGCTTCCGGACAGTCTGGCTTCGCTCGATCCTTGGCGGATAGCCCTCATCATGCTCGCGATTCCCGGTCCCTTCCTTGCCCTTGCGGCGCTGGGGCTGCCCATTCGCGGACGGCCCCTGGAGGCGGAGGACCAGCGTTCAGGCAACAAAGCCCCGATCATCTCCTATTTGCGCGTCCACTGGCCAGCCTATGGAAGCTTTGCCTTGGGTATCGGGTTGCTTGTCTTTGCGATGACCTCGCTGATGTCCTTCCTGCCCGTTGCCGCCATGCGGAAAATGGGTGCGAGCCAATCCTTTGTCGCCAATGCCATGTCGCTGGCAACAATTATTGGAATGGGGCTTGCCTTTGTGCTGGTTCTGGGAATCAGCGCCCTGTTGAAGCGCCGGGCGCCGGCGCGCGAGCCGATCATACTCCTGCTTGTGGCATCGGGCGGTTGCCTGTTGATCGCGCCATTCATCCTGCTGGCGTCGACGCCGCTTCAACTATTTATCGCGCTGGGCGGGATTTTCCTGTGTTTCAGCATCGGCGCGATGAGCTTTCCCAATGGTCTGCAGGAACTGACCCCGGGGGCTGGCCGCGCGCGACTGATCACGCTCGTCATCATGGGCAATTTCGGGATGACCGCGCTTGCCCAGCCGATTGCAGGATTGCTGTCTGACGCTTTGGACAAGGGTGGCGGCAAGTTGCTGGTCGCGTCCACTGCGGTGGCGGCAATTGCGCTGCTGTTGTCCGTCATCAGCTTGCTGTTCTGCTCGCGTCGCTACGCTGCCTGCGTCAAGGCGGTGCAATCATGAGTGTCGCGCTGTCCACCGATGAAATCCTCGACGGCATCCGCCAGTGGATCGAGATTGAAAGCCCGACCGATGATCTGGCGGCGATGACCCGCATGGCGGACAAGGTGCAGGCCGATTATGAGGCGATCGGCGCGCTGGTCGAACGCATCCCGGGCCGTGACGGCTTTGGCGAACATCTGCTGGTCACCGACAACCGGCACTGCCCGCCGGAAGCCGCGCAGGGTCCCGGTATCCTGCTGCTCAGCCACATGGATACCGTCCACCCGATGGGAACGCTGGCGGGTCCCCTGCCGTTTCGCATCGAAGGCGACCGGGCCTATGGGCCGGGCGCCGAAGACATGAAGGGCGGCACCTATCTGGCGCTTGCCGCGCTGCGCCAACTGGCGCGCGAGGGCCGCAAGACCAACTTGCCGGTCCGCCATCTTCTGGTAAGCGACGAGGAAGTCGGCAGCGGGACTTCGCGCGAACATATCGAACGCGAAGCACAGCGGGCCAAATATGTCCTGGTTACCGAACCGGCGCGATCAGGCGGCAAGATCGTGACGGCACGCAAGGGCATGGCCGATTTCACAATCACCGCGCATGGCGAGGCGGCCCATGCCGGGGTGGAACATCATCTCGGGCAGAATGCGATCCGCGAAATCGCGCATCAGATTTTGGCGCTGGAGGCGATGACCGACTATGCCCGCGACCTGACCGTGAATGTCGGCCTGGTGACCGGTGGCACCCGCATCAATGTCGTTCCCGATATGGCGCAAGTGCATTTCGATGTGCGCTTTCCCAGCCCCGCCATCGGTGAGGAGATACTGGCGCGGATTCGCGGTCTCCAGCCGCACAATCCCAAGGTGCGCCTGACGATCGAAGGCGGCATCAATCGGCCGGGCTATGAAAAGACGCCCGGTATCGCAGCGCTGTTCGAGCATGCAAGGAAACTGGCCGCCGACATCGGCTTTGACTTGCAAGACCTGAAGACGGGCGGCGGCAGCGACGGGAATTTCACCGCCGCCATCGCACCGACGCTGGATGGTCTGGGGGTCGATGGCGATGGCGGCCACACCCTGGAAGAGCGGCTGTACATATCCAGCATTGTTCCGCGCACGCTTCTTCTGATGCGATTGATGGAGACACTGAAGTGAACGATGTTTTTGGCACCATGGCCGCGCAGGGCGCGCATCGCATCTTGATGCTCAATGATACGCGCAGCGGTTTGAAAGCGATCATCGCCCTTGATGATGTGACGCTGGGACCGGCCTGTGGCGGTATTCGCTCTCAGCCCTATGAGAGCTTTGAATTGGCGCTCACGGACGTTGCCAAACTGTCGCAAGCCATGACCTTGAAATGCGCCATTGCGGGGCTCGATGCAGGCGGCGGCAAAACCGTTGTGATTGATCATCCCGGGATGAATCGCGCCGATGCATTCCGGGCGTTGGGCGCATATGTTCAGGAACTTGGCGGGCTTTACCACTGCGCTGGGGATTTGGGCACCAGCTTTGAAGACCTTACTCATGTCGCAGAGAAGACCTCGTTTTGCGATCTCTCAGGTGAAGACCTTGGCGCGGCAACCGGCGTGTCCATTGTCAATGGCATCCGCGCCTGCGCCGCGCTGCGCGGTATCACGGATTTGGCAAGCCTCAAGATTGCCGTGCAGGGCACAGGACTTATTGGGGAGAGCGTGGCGCGGGCCATGGCGGCGCATGGTGCTCACGTAAGGGTCGCCGATATCGATGCGGTGCGCGCAGCTAAGCTTGCTGCAGACATCGGCGGCGAGGCAGTGCCCGCAGACTCTGTGTTGATGCAGGACGTGGATATTGTCTCACCCTGCGCCATTGGCGGCGTGCTGACTCCAGAGGTTGTTGCAGGATTGAAGGCCTGGGCGGTCTGTGGCGGCGCCAACAATCAGTTGGGTGATGCCTCTGTTGCCGATCAACTGGCAGCCCGCGACATAGGCTATGTGCCCGATTTTTTGGCTTCAAGTGGCGCTGTGATTGTAGGTGCCTGTAGCAATATCATGAAGGTTGATCCCCAGCCGTATCTGGCAGCGGTAGAAGCGACTACCCTCCAAGTGCTTGAACAGTCCCAAGATACAGGCTTTTCGACAGTAGAGATCGCAAGACACATCGCCCGTAGTCGTATCGACGCCGCGCGGCTGCGACGCGCCAAAGGAGAATGAAATGCAAAAGGATTATCGTTGGGAACGGCAGCCCGAGGCTGCAGCGGCACTTTCTGCATGGCTTGCCGATGCTTGTACGCGCTCACCGTCGCTGACCGCATTGCACAATCGCTTACTGGAAGCGGCAGGAGTGCGTCTTCGCGATATTGTCGATCATATCGACACAAGCAACACAGCGGAGCTTGAACAGTTCAGCGCCGCTGGATGGTCGGTAATGGCGGACAATGTCTGGAAGAACATGAGCGGTCTATTTCCCGCGATTGTCGCCCGTGGGCCCGAGACCGTCTGGCTGCGCGTAGAGGTGGTGGAAGATTTTCTGGCGGCGAACAACATCAGCGCGACCATTGAAGGCGACCCCCATGGCCCATTCCGCAGGGCGATCATTGCAAATGATGCTGTCCGTGTCGGCGTGCTCGAACGCAATGGTCACCCCGGTTATGATGTTCACGCTGTTGCCGCCGCCACCATTCGTGCAGCGCGACTGCACTTGCAGGCATTCAAGGCGCGGCGGCGTCAGTTCGACACGGTTGCGCAGGGCCTCATCCATGCCGAGGCGCTGGTTGATGCAGCGGTCGGGGACATCGGCCCGAACTGGGCCTGCGATTTGTGGCTGAAGGCAGAACGCGACTTTTGGATGACACGCTGCCCCACCGGCCGGGTGCAAAAGGCGCGGCAAGATGCCATCGGAATTGGCTGGTGCAACATTGATCATCACACCTACGACGGATCGCGCGCGCATTACCGGCACTCCATTCGAATCCTCGAAAAGCTGGGCTATGAGCGGCGCGAAATGCTCTATGCGGGCGAACTGGCCGGATGGGGCAGCCAGGTGCTTGAGCAGCCGGTGATTGGATCCACCATCTTTGCCGATGTCGATTTGGCACCGCATGAACTGACGGTCGACTTTGCGCACGAAATTTTGCCAGAGCTGCCGAAGCATCGGCGCGCCGGGCTGCTGACCGAGCTGCTGGGCGAGTCCATATTGGAAGCTGGCCTCAACCATGTGGCGGCCCTTTACGATCACGTCCTTTTGCATGGTCAGTTGGTGCAGCAGAATATCAGCATGATGGCCCCGTTTACCGACTGGCCGCATCTCTACCAGGCGCTGACCGAAGGAGATTGGTGCGCAGTCGATCCCGCACGGGTCGATCGGCTGGAGGCTGGCGGGCATATCGGGGCGGATGAAGCAGAACGTTTGCGGCTTGAAGGATCCATAGTCACGCATCTGGAAAATATTGAGCGCAATGATGGCTATAAGGGCTTCAACCGTGAGGGCATTGACAGCGTCTTGCGCAAGCTTGATCCGCGTGCCTATCTGGCCAACGCAAGTGATGCCGGATCATGAATATGGGCTTGGCACATTTGCGAACGCTGTTCGGCGACCGCTATGTGGAAACGGCGGCGATCCGGCAGCAGCATGGCGGTGGCGAAGGCTTTCGTGGCAACCATGCGCCAGATGCCGTGCTTTATGCCGAGAGCACTGAGGATGTGGCGCTGGCGGTCAATCATTGTGCCAACCATCGCTTCCCAATCATTCCATTCGGTGTCGGTACGTCTCTAGAAGGCCAGGTTGAAGCGATCCACGGCGGCCTTTGCATTGACCTTTCACGCATGAACAAGGTGCTGGCTGTCAGCGCGGATGATCTTGATTGCCGCGTGGAAGCAGGCGTAACCCGTGAACAGCTCAACGCAGAAATCAAGGGACAGGGGCTCTTCTTCCCTCTGGACCCTGGTGCCAATGCCACGCTTGGCGGCATGGCGGCCACCCGCGCATCGGGCACCAATGCCGTGCGCTATGGCACCATGCGCGACGTTGCGCTTGGCCTGACCGTGGTGACGGCTCAAGGCACAGTGATCAAAACGGGGGGGCGGGCCCGAAAATCGTCGGCAGGCTATGACCTTACCCGCCTTTATGTGGGCAGCGAAGGCACGCTTGGGATCATTACCGAGGTGCAATTGCGGTTGTTCGGCGTTCCCGAAACGATTGCGGCTGCCAGCGTGCAGTTTCAGGAACTGTCGCATGCCACCGCGGCGGTGCAGATCATCCTGCAATTGGGCATTCCGCTGGCCCGTATCGAGCTGCTCGACGCACTCCAGATGAAGGCGTGTATCGCCTATTCCAAATTATCCGATTATCGCGAGTGCGCAAGCCTCTTCCTGGAGTTTCATGGCAGCCCGGCGAGCGTTGCCGATCAGGTTGCGCAGGTCGAGGCCATAGTACGTGAGTTTGATGCTTTGCCATTTCGTTGGGCAACGGCCACCGAGGATCGTACGGCGCTGTGGACAGCGCGGCACAATGGCTATTGGGCAGCACGCGCGCTCGCACCAGGCAAAGAGAGTTTTGCCACCGACGCCTGCGTCCCGATTTCTCGCCTTGCCGACTGTATCGACGCCTGTCAGGCGCTGGCCAAAGACAGCGGACTGCTTACGCCGATCGTCGGCCATGTCGGCGATGGCAATTTTCACATGCTGGTACTGCATGACGCGAACGATCCGGCAGAGCTCGCGCGGGCAGAGGCGCTTTCGCTCGCGGTCGCCCGTGAAGCCATTGCCCGCGGTGGAACCTGCACAGGCGAACACGGTATTGGCTTGCACAAAAAGCAACTGCTGCGCGAGGAACATAGCGATGCAGTGGACGTGATGGTCACCATCAAGCGCGCACTTGACCCACTTGGTATCATGAATCCTGGGAAGATGTTTGATGCCTGATATCGCGACTCAGCTTGCATCCGGGCCTAGCTTTCTTGTGCTCATACTTTAACCAAAGGCATCGTTCGACATTGGCGTATCTTTCTCAAGCAGTCGCGCAGTCTCTTGATGCACCGCCGGGCTGGTGGAGGCGTCAGGCCGACTCGATTTGCGACTTCATTCGCCGACAACGATGCGTTGTGCTGGCGCTGATCGAGAATGACACTGTCGATTGTATCAAACAACGCAACAACACCGTTCATTTGAGCAAATCAGACCCACAAAATGGTGTTGATTGTCGTTGAGAAGTGACCCGTTAGGGGCATAAGTTTTCACTGAGATTTGACCCATGTTTGAACCACACCCTGACCGACCGGTTGGGGGGATG
>NKIC01008120.1_pt1 | contig 55383 bp, 28 predicted proteins | sample 1173441 | NCBI WGS metagenome assembly NKIC01 (sample SAMN07190239, study PRJNA340070) | algae metagenome | isolation source: Clonal culture of Asterionella formosa BG1 isolated from Esthwaite Water | host: Asterionella formosa BG1 | place: United Kingdom: Esthwaite Water | collected 2014-12
GGTTAGAATACCTGCCTGTCACGCAGGGGGTCGCGGGTTCGAGTCCCGTCCAGACCGCAAAATAAAAGCCTCATAATCAACAGATTATGGGGCTTTTTTCTTTTGGAAAAAGTTTAAACAAAGCTCTGGTTTAAACATAGTTTAAACACGGATTTTTTACCCCCCCCTTGTTTAACCTCTCTTTCAAAATCTAGAAAAACAACTTTGAAGCAACTAAATACGAAAAAAGCACCTCCGCCAAGACGAAGATGCTTCAAAAAAGTCCTATATACAAATCTATAAATTAATGTGTGACCATAGTTTCTTAAAAAACCTGTCTATTTCGTCTTTATAAATAACATAAATAAAACCACCTAACAATACGAATAAGATCAACCATAGCCAAGCCCTAGAATTCTCTTTTACTTTGGGTGGATTATAGTATTGACCAGATAAAGGCATGGTGCTAGATAAAGGTGCCATCAGGTTTCCCTGGATAAGAGGTGGTTGGTAAATTTCAGAGTAACCACTCTGAGGCAGAGTTTCTTCTATGAAATTGGCGGCTGGTGGTTTCGGAGTAAGCTCTTCCCGCTTACTTTGAAAAGGGTTGCAAGTGAATTCTATCATTGGTTTAGATTTTAATAGTGGAAATTATTACTTTAAAAATATCCTTACATTCATTGATTCGCTGGCTCCTACTGATACCTTCATTATCGGTGTAAGAAATGGTCTGACCTCGGTATTTCTCGAAAAGAGTCACTAAGACTCCTCTCTCATATAGCTCCATCTTCGACTCAAGCGACTGGATATGCTCTTCATTGGTTTCATTAACTGACTCCAACACTTGTATCTTATCTTTGAGATATAGCCCTTTGTCTTCATTTCGGTTTTCTACTATCAATTGCATGTATTGGCTTAAGGTCAAGTCCATACTTTCGGCCTCCTGAGCCAGGGTATATTTTGTGCGACCTTCGACCATAAAACCTAGGGTTACGCCTTTTTCTGAATACTGGAGTCCTGACAAGTCCAAAGACCTGCCCATTTTTGAATTTTTCATTTTTTTACTGTTGTGTGTTTAAATTGTGTAAAATTTCTTTACGGCTTGCCTTACGATTAGCTTTCAGATATATATCGAGATCGTCCTTGAAAAAGATGAGATCTCTACCAGATTTGGAAAAAGACAACTCTCTCCGATGGGTTAGCTGATAAAGCGTGGTTTTGGGCACTTTCAGATAGTTGGCTGCCTCTTGGGCAGAGTAAAGGCCGTCATCTGACATTGTAGGCTGTGGCCGAGGATTTATTACCTCTCTAAGTATTTGCTCAATTATGGCCTTGAGCTCCGGCTGTGTGGTTACTATTATTTCTGTCATTAAGGTGTGTGTTTTCGAAGACAAATATAAAGTAGAAAAAAAAATAAATTGATTTTCCTTAGGTACTAAGAAAAATAAAAACACATTTAATTTGCCTTTAAATCCTTATTAATCAATTCAATAACTAACTCTAATTCATTCTTAATGTTATTAAGTTCAATTCTGTTTTTTTTAAGAATTGATAAGTTTTTATTGATATTGGTAGGAGTATATCCACACAAAGCACTTATTATTAACGAAAAATCGACTTTACTTAACCCATCTTTTTTACTTAGAATTACTCCTCTCTTTTGTAGATAGTCAAACAAATAAGCAGTTGCCTCGGTAACTAAAGTGGTCTTACCATCATTAATTTCTCTCGAAATGGGCCTATTTATTAAATAATCTTTCGATGGCCTGCCTTTTTTATTTTTAGAAACCTCCTCCTTTGTATTATTACTAATATTCATTATTTTATCTTTATTTAAATCCCAGAGGCTATTTTCAAATATCTTTATAAATTTTTGATTCAATACATCTATATAATCAAAAAAAACCTTTTCACTTTTTCCTGTTTTTTTAAAAATCATTTCTAAAAATGAAGGTGTGATTTGAAGTGGATCAAGAAGTGTCCAATACCATGCAAAAAAATATTGAAAGTCAGGATTGGCAAAGTCAACGGGTACGGTTACCAATTGAAAATAGGAATATATATTATAGGAATAATCCCACCAATTATCTGAGTAGTACCTTGGTTCTTTATGGCTTTTTCCTTTAAAAATCAAGCCTCTACTTTTTGTTTTTTTATTGGAAACTTGAACATTTCCAAACTGCATTCCAGCTCTAAGTGGTTTACTATTTTCAAATATTTCTTTTTCATTATTTTCAAATAGGTTTTTCTTAATGGGTATCCTTGCAAAAAAATAGTCCACATTCACAAAATCTCCTTCAATTGTTTCCTCTAAATAATACTGATATTTGCTCTTTATAATCTCCCAATTGTCCTTACTAAATGGTACTTCTGGTTTAACTCTATTATTGGAAATCATATGCTCCATCGCACGGCAACGAAAATCAAAAAGGAGTTTAGAGTCAATGTTTTCTCTGTTGCTTCTTATACAGCGATAAATCTCTGAAAGTTCAATCTCAAATGGTTTTATATCAAGGAAGGTATTAATCATTATGGTCTTAGTTCAGAAATTCGGCCTTTAAGCGATTTACTAGAAAAGAATTATAACATGCACACAAATCAAACTTTCTATATTTCTCGTTGCTTTACTTTAAATTCTTGTAGGCGTTTACGTTACCAAATTTTAAGGTCTTCAAATTTGCCAGACTCAATTGTTCAACTATTTCAATGTTATTTTTATCGACAAATAATACTAAGGTTTTTTGTAGGCTGACCAGAATAAAAATAATTAAAGGTTTGTACAGACATAAATAGATTTTAGTTTATTAGGCTTTGTAAATATAAATGTATCAGTTGGATTTTGAAAGTTTTGCTAATTAATATGGTAAAAGCTGGGGTAATTAATTGGAATTAATTGATCATAATTTCTTCAAAAATATCAATTAATAAAATCGAATTAATACCCAATTTAAGTGAATTAATTCAAATTAATTGGGGATTAATTCAGTATTAAAGTGAACAAATAAACTGTCATAGTTACTACCTAACAATACAAACAACTATTTCAAAGAGGCGAGATTTTTAAAGCCTTGAATTTCTTCCATATTTTAGAATTATTCGCTTTAAATAGTATTATTAATTCACAAAGAGTCAACCTATTTTTTTTACTACTATATACCGAATAATCAATAAATTTTAATTAGAAATTTAAAATTCATATCTTTGGTAGCAGCATAAACAACTGTATTCTAATGCCCTAAACCATATAAATGAAAACTTACCGCATATTTCTAGCGTCTTCCTCCGAACTCTCTAATGAAAGAGATCTAGTAACTGCTGCCATTGCAGATTTTGTAAGTCTTCACCCCGAGCATAAGGCTAATTTTCAGGTAATTAAGTGGGAAAACTTTGCTGCAACCTTTGAAGATGCCAGAAAACAGGACCAATACAACGAATCAATAAGCTTTTGTGATGTATTCCTGATGCTTTTTTGGTCGAAAGTAGGCCGATATACCAACGAAGAATTTGATTTGGCACAAAAGAGTTTGGGGGGAAATAAGAAACCACTTTTGTTGTTGCTTGAAAAGATAGATAGCACCTCAAAAGAAGATTCAGTTACTGAATTCAAGAAAAATGTAGCTCATGGAAACGGATTATTTTCGGCAGTTTTCAAAAATGATGATAGCTTAAAGTCAGTCATAAAAGAAGAATTACAAAAACTTTTCAAAGATGGATTCTTGAAAAAAGGAGAACCCGCCATCCTCCTCTCCCCCAATGGCCCGGCAGAGCCAACCGTATTTCTAGGTAGAGAAAAAGAGCTAAAAGAAATTCGAAAACGCCTCGAGAAGGGGGGTAAACTGATGCTTATAAATGCCGAAGGCGGTATAGGCAAAACCACCCTAGCTGCTAAGTATTGGCATGAAAGTTTGCATGAGTATAAGCACAATGCCTGGCTGTTTTGTGATGGTGGCATTGTAAATAGCCTAAAAGAATTAGCACCCGAACTCAACGTTGACTTAAGCGGACTTGACGAAGCACAACAAATAAAAGCTTTGAAGCTAGGTCTCAAACAAGTACATGACAACTTTCTATTGGTGCTCGACAATGCCAACAATGAATTTGACATTAAAGCCTTTAGGCAAGAGTTTGAGGGCTTTCATTGGCACGTATTATTTACCAGCCGCTGCCAAGGAGTAATAGAAAAAGAGCTCGAGTTACATATTGAATACTTACCACCACCGCTAGCCAAAGAGCTATTTGAACGGTATTATAAGGAAGATAATGCTGATTTTGACCAAACTTTGGATGCGGTATTAAAAGCCATACAATACCATACTTTACTTACAGAAGTATTTGCCAAAAACCTGAAAAAAGCGAAAAAATTGAGTTTAAAAGAGTTTTTAACTAAGCTTGAAACCGAAGGTTTATTTTTGGGAGAAGATAATTTTGAAATAGATCATACTTATAGTGCTGCAAAAAAGAAAAATATAGCCAGCACAGATGAAATATTAAATATATTATATGATTTTTCAAAATTAGAAGAAGAAGAAAGATTATTGTTAATAAGAATGGCCCTACTACCAGCCGAAACTTATGAAATAGACTATATAGAAAACCTATTTACTAATGGCAGTAAAGAACAAAGCAACGGCCTCACTAAACTACTAGCCGACCTCTACCATTCTGGCTGGACTGGGGGCACTGAAGACGAAAACTACAGATTAAGCCCTGTGATACAAAAACTGGTTCTTAACAAGCACAAAAAAACTCTAGGCAGTGATGCCGAACTACTTTTAGACAAGCTTAATGAACTTTTAGAAAACGACGGCTCAGTATTTAAAAACCTCACAGGCCAACAAGCCACCTACTTTACCCGTTTGATACCTGCCATAGGCAAAGCATTAAAAAACCACCAAAGTTTAGCTTTGAGTAATTTATACTATAACAATGCCCTATCTGCCAAAATATTGGGTGATCGAGTGGTAGAGCAAATAGCACTAAAATATTTTGCTGAAACGATTGACCTATTATTGTCTATTGATGCTGATAATAAAAGATATCTTAGAGCTAAAGCACTTTCTAATAGTTTATTGGGCGATTTTTACCTCCGATTAGGCGATGCCAAGAAGGCAGAAGAAAATTATTCCCATAGCTTATCTATTTTTAGAAATTTAACGGCATTGGATGAGGGAAATACTCGCTGGCAGCAGGATTTGGCTACTTCGCTTTCGATAATGGGCGATTTTTACATACTGTCCGAAAAAGTAGAGGAAGCCATGAAAGCCCTCGCAGAAGCAAAAACCCTTCATGAAAAGTTATTAGAACAAGAACCCGATAATGTTAATTACCTGTTTGATTATGCTCTCGACTTTTTGAGAATTGGTATGCTCTTCAAGCAATATCAACAAAATAACTATAAAGAAATATTGGCAAATGGTGAAACTATCCTAAAACAACTCTGCGAAAAAGTACCTAATGATGTCAATTATAAAAAGCATTTGGAGATGGTGGAGAGATTGATTAATGAAAAATTAGAATGAAAAAAAAAGTTTATATCTCATCTACATTCAAAGACCTGAAAGAATACAGGGCTTTGGTAAGGGGCCTATTTGAAAACCAATTATCAGAATCTTTCGAGCTGTGTAAAATCATGGAGCGGATGTGGGATGATGGTTCGCAAACGTCTTTTGTGGATGAGTGCGTAAGAGAAGTGAAGGCCGCTGACATATATTTATTGATTCTAGGTAACAAGGTTGGCTCTTTTCCTCCAAGTGAAGACCGAACATACACGGAGATAGAATTGGATACCGCTTTGGCAGATTCTTCTAAAAAAATCTATATGTTTCATCTTAGTGAATTTGAAGAAGGTGAGATTGACCACAAAGAAAAACATGATGAGATCAGAAGGAAATCGGATGGAAAAAACAAACATTCTTTCTCAAACCTTATAGAACTCAAAGCCGATTTATTGGAGTGTTTGTTGCCACATGTCGGTACAATAACCTACAAAAAAATGGCCGAGAGTGTATATGGAACACTGAATGAAATACCAGAAAACTACCTCGGCAGAACAGAAGAATTGAAAAATATTCAGTCGTACCTTAACGACAATGATAGCACTTTACCTTCAGTTGTGGCTGTTGTCGGTGAAGGAGGATTGGGTAAAACAGCTTTGATTTCCAAGTATTTTCTGGAATACCAGTACCACTACAAATATTTTATCTTTCTTTTCTGTGAAAATGGCATTGTGCCAGAATTGGAAAAATTAGCCATGCTACGTTTGCCAAAATACCACGAATTAGAAGATGCTGAAAGAACCAATGAAACGGTAAATTATCTAAACAACATGGTGTTAGAGACCAAAGGACTTATACTTTTTGATAACGTGAATATCGAAAACCATTGGCTCGAATTTAAAAAGAAATATGGTCTAATCACTTGGGACAAATTGATTACCACTCGTATTAAAAACCTGACGCCAAATGAAATTGAACTGCTACCCCTGCCAGAGCATTTAGCTCTTGACTTGTTTTATTCTTTTTATGTACACGAAGAGCGTGAAGGAACCGAAGTCATCGTAAAGCAACTTCTCGCTGGGATGTATTACAATACGCTCTTAATTGAGATTTTTGCCAAAGTGCTGGACCAGCATTATGGCTTATTCGAGGAAAGCATCACTTCTTTTATCCAAAAATTTAAAGAAAAAGGGCTTTTTGAATCTATTGATAGCGGATATAATGTACAAACTCAATATACTAAAAACATTCACAAATACGAAACGGAAAAGGTTAATGATATTTTAAGTGTAATGTATGATGTAGCAGGTTTGACCAAAGACCAAAAAGAAATTTTGCAAGCTTTGGCCTTGTTACCAACCTCTAAGCACAAAATTGCTACGGTGATTGACTTATATAAACCCGTTAATAAAGTTGATTTTTATAACCAATTAAAGACTTTATCTGCATGGATTACAATAGACAATATCCAGCTATCCATGAAAGATCTCGTTCAAGAAATGCTGCTGTATAGCTGCAAAGGATCATTTAATCCCTTACAAGAAAATTTAATTTTATCTCTCCGAAATAAATTGGATGTGGAGGAAACCGAGGTAGCTAATATCATACAGATTTATCATCCTTTAGCAAATGGAATCCTTAAAAACGCCGTAAGGGTAAAAGCAAGCTTTACAGACTCCATGTTCTCTCTTTTTGAAGACCTTCAATATTTTGAGAAAAATGTATTAAAAGGAGGTGCCGATACCAATGCTATATATAACAATTACAAAATATTTATAGAAACCCAAGAAGCTGGAAATGGGCACTCTTTAATCTTTAAAAATTTGTATGAAGAATTTGTAGAATTTTGTATTATTAATAAAAAATTCGAAGAGGCAATACAATACCAAAAACTGCTTGTGGCTTACGAAAAAGCTAGTATGACAAACCTCAAAACTTATGCAAATAAGCTTAAGAAACTAATTTCTATTTACCAATTAAAATCTTATTGATATGAAGTTGAAGATAGCCATCGAATTATTTGAAAGAAGAGAATATGAAAAAGCTCTTTTATTTCTTGAAGAAATCCTAGAAAAAGAGCCAAACAATATTGAAGCCTTGGGTTATAGAGTCTTTTGCTATATAAGACTAGATGATATATTTTCCGTAGAAGCTATTTTAAATTGGTTATTAAAACCTTTAGGTGAGCATTATTTGATAAATATCGCCTATGGATGGTCTTTGTTTAAATTCAAAGAATATGAAAAAGCCTTAAAAGTTTTAAACAAAGGCATTGAATTAAATCCTGAATTTGCAATGCTTTATAGTATAAAAGGATTTGCATTAAAAGAACTGAGTCTGTTTGAAGACGCTATTTTAACCCATAATAAATCTATAATTATCGAACCGTTAAAAGATTACTACTGGGAAAATAGAGGCTTTTTCTATTATGAATTAGGCAAATATCAGGAAGCAATTTTGGATTTTTCTAAGGCAATTGAGATAAACCCAAATATAGCTGACTTTTGGAATATGAGAGGAAACTCTTTTTTTTATTCAAAAAAGTATAATGAAGCAATTTTAGATTATTCAATGGCAATAGAAATCGAACCTGCGATAACTTATTATCGAAATAGAGATCCTCTTTTTTTAAAACTAGAAAATAAACAAGACATAAATTCTGAATATTCAAAGGCATTAGATATGAAAAAAACTATTGCAGGCAAATGGAATTTAAGAGGAATTTCTTTTTTAGACGAACAAAAACATAATGAAGCTTTTACGTATTTTTCAATTGCAATTGATCTTGACCCCAATTCCGCTCTTTATTGGAAAAATAGAGGGACTTCATTTTACGGTTTATATAAATATGATGAGGCAATTGAAGATTTTACGAAAGCAATTTTAATTGAACCCAACGACAAAACAACGTTTTTAAAACGTGCAAAAACGTATTTTGAATTAGGAGAATTTGAAGAGAAAAAGAAATCTTTAATAAGTAGGCATCAAAACAAGTATTTTGATCTTGCATATAAAGATTACGAGTATGCCATATCAATTTTTCCTGAAGACAAATCGATTTGGATAGAAATTGGCAATCTATGTACCAATCAAGTTATTTACAGAAAAATTATTGAAATCCATTTTGAAAAAATTGTCAAAAACCCTTTTGATAAAGTGTCTCTTAAAAATATAGATAGCTTTTTTTCCGAAATTAAAAAAGCTGATACAGGTACATGGGATTTTATAAATAATAATTTATTTGTAGATCAAATTAATTTTAAATCAATAAAAAAGTTAATTGACAATATTAATCCTATTGAAACTTATCAAAACGAAATAAAATTATGGTCAATTCGAGCACAGATCTATGAAATAATATTTGAAAATGATAAAGCAATTTATGCTATAACAGAAGCAATAAAATTAAATAAAAATGATAAGGATTTATGGAATATTAGAGGGAAATTATATTGCTTAATTAATGAGCCAGATAAAGCAAAAGAAGATTATACTAAGGCTATCGAATTAGATTTAGAGGATTTTCAAAGTTGGGAGAACCGTGGGATGATACATTTAGATTTGAAACAATATCAGGAAGCGATTTTTGACTACTCTAAATCAATTGAAATAGAACCAAAGAAAACACATTTGAGAGCAAAGTTGGCGGAATTGTTTATAGAACAAAAAGAATTTGACAAAGCAGAATTTGAATTATCCAAAGCCCTAGAATTTGAACCAAAGAATATACATTTGAGGTCAAAGTTGGCAGAATTGTTTAATGAACAAAAAAATATTGAAAAAGCAGAATTTGAATTATCTAAAGCTATTGAAATAGACCCAAATGATAAATGGATATGGGAACGGCGAGGCAATTTTTATTTCAATCTTGAAAAATATGACAAAGCAGCATATGATTTCTCCAAAGTCTTGGAATTTGATTTTGAAAATTCATATGTTATTGGCTTAAGAGGAGATTGCTCTTTTTACCAGAAAAATTATAATGCTGCAAAAGAGGATTATAAAAAATCACTTGAAATTAACCCGAGAAGTTCTTTTACTTGGAAAATGCTAGGTAATACCGACTTGAATTTATTGAATTTTGAAGATGCACTAATCGATTTTTCAAATGCAATTAAAGTTGATCCAAAAAATTCCTCAGCAATGAGGAGGCGAGGAGACACCTATAATATTTTAAATAGGTATACTGACGCAATAACAGATTTTACAAATGCAATAATTTTAAATTTAGATGATGAGACGGCATGGAATGGTCGTGGAAATAGTTACTTTAGTTTATTTAAATATGATGAAGCAACTAATGATTATAATAAAGCTATAGAAACACATCCAAAGTTTACAATTGCATACTTAAATCGAGGTGATGTTTTTTTTGCACTTCAAAATTACGAAAAAGCAATTTCAGATTATGAGCAAGTAATAAGCTTATTTGAGGATAAAACACAAGAAAATTGAGTTTTTATGAATAAAATTTTGCCTGTTGCCATAGCTGGCCATCGAGACATCCGAACTGAGGATAAAAAGCTTTTAAAAGAAACGCTCCAGCAGAAAATATTGTCTTTTAAAAAATCAAAACCCAATTTAAAGCTTTTAGTAGGAAATGCTGAGGGAACCGATATTATTGCCTTGGAAATTGCTAAAGAACAAAATATAGTAGTAATTGATTTGAATCAGGTGTGTAAAAGAAAAGCAACTGAAAGTGACAAAGAATATTATCAGAGCCAAGGAGAATATATCATACAGCATTCAGATACTTTGATAGTGGTATGGGATGGAATTTTTAATGGTCAACTTGGAGGTACAAGTGATATTGTTCGAATGGCTTTGGAAGCCCAATCCGATATTAAAATTTATCAATTCCCAGTTCCTCGTTTGAGCAATTCTATTCCAGTAGTCTATTCTCCAATTGCATTAAAATCAAACCCATTTCCTTTTCAATGGAATATTATTGCAACAAATAAAAAAGAAAAGGCACAAAATTATTTTGTTAAATTAATAAGAGACTTTTTTAAAAATCAAGTTTTCTGGACTTACATTTTGCCTTTGATTTTGATATTTATAAAACTCATTAGTGGTTTTGTTGGGTATTGGCAGCTCAAACCTAATGAAGGCTTTTTGAAAACAATTACAACCACAATCCTAAATTTTGCCAACAAAGACGCTCCAAATGATGCCTTAGTAATCAGTAAAATGGCAGGTATAGGTATATTGATTTGTGCTTTTAGTTATGGTTTTTTTGTGGCCATGAAAAGCTACCGACAGAACGCAAAACGCTGGTGGTGGTCAATTAGAGGTAATTTTAGTTTACTTTGGGGAAGAAATGAAAGTTTGGCCAAAGACATCCTTACTGAGCGACCATTAATAGTCATTTCAGATAGTGAAATAAAATTTGAGGAACCGAAAAAATATAAGGCTATTACAGTAAGCCCTTCATTGAAGTATGAGGATTTGTATATTGAAAAAGCTATCGATATTTTTTTAAATCAAGCCAGCGATGCAGATAACATTGAAAAGGCACTAGAAATAGAACAACACTTAGAGCAAAAGTCGATTCCAAATGTGTTTATACAGCTGAATGAGGAAGCAAATATCATTTATGCTCAGAATATACTTTCCTCAAATTTTTTAGAAAAATGTCGATTCTACTCCCCTACTTACCTTAGTGTTCGTAATTTGTTGTTACAATACTCGCCCTATAAATTTCACTGGAAAAAGAATTTAAACTTTTGTCATTTTAGCATCTTTGGTTTTGATGTTTTAGGTCAAACATTGTTACTCGAGCTTTTAAAGCAAATTCACTTTGAAAACAACAGACAGATCATTATTAACATTTTTTGCAAAAATGCTGAAAAGTCCGCCCACGAATTTTATGCTTTATACCCTATTTTAAAAGAAAATTCAAAAATTAGTGCTTATGTCTGGGGAAATTTTAGCATTTCGTTTATTGAGTTGCCTCAAAATACAGCCGATTTGCTAAACAACATGCCTCAATTGTTTGATAATATAAATGAAAAGAGCAGTACTCAAATTTTCTTTTGCTTGAAAGACCTTGTTAACTCACATTTGGTAGAAATCCTTTTGCCGAGCCTTGATATTCAGAAAGAAAAGAGTAGAGCCACAATAGAGGTTTTTATTTATACCTCGGCCACCTCAGAAATTGTACAAAATAAATTAGAAAAACATTTCAACCAGCTTATTCCATCTGTAAATGTGGTTTGTTTTACGGATACACCAAGTTTGGCAGCAATAAAAGATACCAAACTTGATGAGTTGGCAATGAGAATCAATGCCATTTATGATACTAGAATAAAAAATGATATTGATATGCTAAAATATTGGCATGAAGCCATTGAGAAAAACAAAAATTCCTCAAGACAAGCTGCCGATCATCTTTGGACAAAGATAAAAATACTTGGATCTGCTCTAGACTGGAATTTTAATAAACAAGAAGAATATTTTGAGCAAAATCCCGAAAAACTGATTGAACTTGGGGATATCGAACATCGACGTTGGTGTGCCGAATTGTTGCTACGAGGCCACAGACCAATAACAGAAGATACCAGATGTAGCTTATACAAAGAAATTTCGGAAAATTGGAACAAACCCGAATATGAAGCCAGTAAAAAAGCTTATATTAAGGTTTTTAAACATGTAGATTTAGTACCTTATAATGAGCTTGATCCAGTTGAAGCTGAAAAAGATTTAACTCAGATAAATGCAATACCGAACCTTTTACATAAACTTAAAATGTCATGAACCCATTCCTAAACCTCCTAGAAAAATACGATAAAGAAGCTATGCTTCTGAAAAACAAATTTGAAAATAATACTTGGCTATCGGGAATTTATATCGGTTTAGCTGCAGTTTTCATTTTTGCGTTAAGCGTTTCCTTTCCTTCATATTTACCCATTTGGATCAAAGGTCTTTTGCTTCCATTAACGGAGGTATTACTGATATTGATTTCGATTTATTTATTGGGTCTAAAAGCCAATCCATCTAAAACTGCTTTCCTGCAAAATAGGCACTGGGCAGAATACCTAAGATTGAATGAAATACTATTTGAGGCAGGGCTACCCATTGAAACAAATCGAAAAAAATATATCCCTAAAGATGAAAATGTATCAGAATCATATATAATTCCTCAAGAAATAAAAGACATTGAACAAACATTAACTAACCAAGAATTATCACAAAGTAAGATTCAAGATGGCAAGAAAAAGCTGGTAAAATTTATTATCAGTCAGCAAAAATACCATACAGACATACGCATTGAAGGCTACGAACACCAAGAGCACCAACTGGAAAAGAGACTCAAATGGATACTAATTAGTTTTGTGTGGGTAGTACTGATAAAACTCGTATTAGAATTGATGGAATATCTCCACCTCGATTTTATTCATCACAACCCTTGGACATTAGATGTCTGTAAGTTTTTAGTAATATTTCTACCACCATTATATGCCGCCCTTGAAGGTATAGCTTATTTTAGAGAATGGAAACGTAATGTAATAATTTCTAAAGATTTAAATGATAAATATGAGGACTTACGAAAAGATATTGAAAAAGCTAGTGACCCCGAAGAACTCATAATTCTAGGTGCACGTCTAGAACGTCTTTTCTGGAAGGAACAGCTTAATTGGTTAGCTTGGTTTGATGGAAAGAAGATTGAGGCGAGGGTGTGAGATTTAATGGTACATAACTATGAATAATCTAATAACATCTACTTTAGTACTAATGAGCAGTTTGAGTTTCGCTCAAAACAAAATTATTGGTTATGTAACAGAGCAAAACTCAGGAAAAAAGCCCGTTGAAAATGTATTAATAAAGTCTGTGGGTGCAAACTCTATTACCAGTAGTAATAAAGGTGATTTTGTATTAACTTATCAGGGCCTTGAAACTGGTACAAATGTAATAGTTAGAGCTGAAAAAGATGGTTGGGAGATTGTAAATGATAAAGAAATGAACACTTTCATACCCGCCAACCTAAATAAAAAACCATTAAAAATTATAGTTTGTAAATCTGGCACATTGGCAAAAGCCAAAAGCAAGTATTATGAAACTTTTGAGGAAAACCTTTACAATGAGTTTACGAGGCTGAAGGTCAAATATAAAGACAACCAAAAGGAATTAATCCGATTGGAAGAAGACTATACGCGGACTCAAAAACAACTCAATGATTTCGCAGACGAATATAGCCGTATCAACTTGGACGATGCCTCTGAAATGGAAATAGAAGCCATTGAACTTTTTAAAGCAGGTAAATATGAGGAGTTCATTGAATTAAAAAAATCAATAGTAACTGAAGCTGATGCAGATAAGGCTATAAAAAATAAACATAAAGCAGCAAAAATAACGGCAAATGCCGACTCAACTCTTTCTTTATATTTTAAATCTCAAAAAGAAATAGCAAACACTCAGATATTTCAACTAAAATACAAAGAAGCTGAACAAACATTAAGAAATATAATAAAAAAAGATACTACTAATTTTGAAAGCCACGTGTACTTCGCCAAATTTATTTTCGAACATGGTAAGTCAGAAATAATAAATCAATTAAATTTAGATGATTTACCTGGCTTATTTGAATTGCAGGATTCAGTTCATCATTTTGTCAAAATAGCAAATTTGGAGTCATATAAATGGTATGAAAATTCCTTGCATTTCGCAAAATCCTTGGAGGATAGTATTCTTATATTTAATAATTTAGGAATATTGAATGTGTTGAATAAAAATTATAAAGCTGCAAAATCACAGCTTGACTTTGTATATGAAAATTTCATTTTAAAAAAATCAAATACAAATTATTTTTATATCCTGGATAACAAAATAAGCATCAATTGGAATCAGTTAGGAAAAGTATTTGAAAATGCAAAAAAAAACATTTCAAATAATGATAATATTAAAGAATTAATAACTCCTCCATATAATCCTATTTACGATTCTTATATAAATCTTCACTTATCTCGAATGATTAATAATACCAATAAATCAAGTGAATATTACAGGTTATCTTTCCTCGCTACCTACCTAAAGTATATAGAGGTACTAGGAAATTCCCAAAACTTTGCACAAATTATCAATGAGATAGATAAAATAATTAATAAAGACTTATGAAAAAGACTCTATTTATTCCAATATTTATTTTAAAATTTGGCATTTCCTTCGCCCAAAACAAAATAATTGGCTTCATAACCGAACAAAACTCAGGTAAAAAGCCTGTAGCAAATGCTATAATAAACTCAAGTGGAGCAAACCAAAATGTAAGTACAGACAAAGGACAATTCATTTTGACTTTTCAAGGACTTGAAGTGGGAGAAAATGTGGTTTTAAGACCTGAAAAAACAGGTTGGGAATTGGTTAATGAAAAGGAAATGAAAACCCTCATACCTGCAAAACCCAATGAAAACCCCGTAAAAATTGTGCTGTGCAAAGCGGGTACACTTGCAATAGCCAAACAAGCCTACTACAAAGTGGCTGACCCTTATATAATACAGCAATACAACAAAAAATTGGCTGCATTAGATAAAGAAAAAGCCAATTACCAAGCTGAAAAAGCCAAACTTCAAGAAGAACGAAACCGCCTACAAAACCAATTGGAAGAATATGCTGAGGAGTTTATAAGGGTAAACCTTGACGATGCTTCTGAGATAGAACGCCAAGCCATTGCTTTGTTTAAAGAGGGAAAAATAGACGAAAGTATTAAGCTAAGAGAAAGCCTCAAATCAGGAGTAGAGATAAGAAATGCAGTACAACGTAAAGCCAAAGAAGACTCCATCATTGCCCTGCACACCCGCAACCTTAAAGCCTTGGCAAAGGATTATATCTTTAAATTTGATTTCAAAGCTGCCGAGCAGAAATTCGAAGAGTTAGTGTTGGCGGATACCACTAATTTTGATAATACTTTTGACTTTGCCTATTTTCTTGCTCAGCAAAACCAGCACGAAAAGGCTATTAGGTATTACCAAAGCGTTTTAAAGCTAACCAGAACGGAATCTTATATAGCCGTAACTCTAAACAATTTGGGAAATTTGCACATTGATAAAAATGAGTATTCAGCGGCTATTAAAGCCTATTCTAATGCTTTGGAAATCTATGAACGTTTAGCCAAAACTAATCCTGTTACGGACGAACCTAATTTGGCGATGGCTCTAAACAATTTGGGGAATTTGTACACTGATAAAAATGAGTATACATTGGCTTTTAAAAACTATTCAAATGCCTTGGAAATTAGAGAACGTCTGGCCAAAACCAATCCTGCTACTTACGAACCCGACGTGGCGAGAACTCTAAACAATTTTGGGATTTTTTATCAAGCTAAAAAAGATTACGTTTCGGCTGTAAGTACCTATACCAAAGCCTTGGAAATCAGTGAACGGTTAGCCCAAAATAATCCAGCTACTTACGAACCTAATGTAGCTGGTACTCAAAAAAATTTGGGAATTTTGTATCAAGCTAAAAAAGATTATCCTTCGGCTTTTAGTGCCTACTCAAAAGCCTTGAAAATATATGAACGGCTGGCCAAAACCAATTCCGAGGTCTACGATATAGAATTGTGTGGAAATATTGTTCTGTTAGGTTTACTTCAAAAAGCATATTATCAAACAGCACAGCAAGATCGAATTGATGGCTATTTAGAGAAAGCTAACCAAATTTTGTCGAATTATAAAGATGTGCCACTTGCAAAAATAATTTTAGATGATGTAGTTGATTTGAAAGAACATTTTAATATTAGGGAATTACTACTACCAATCCAAACTTTACAGAATCAATTAGAAAAAGTAGAGAAATACGCTGAAAAGATAGAAATTCAAAAAAGGATTATTGAAAATTATCAAATTTTAGTCGTTCATGGCTATCCAAATTTTGCCAATGAGTTAGGGAGTAGTTTTAGCAGTTTGGCATGGTATCAACTTTTTGAAAAGCAATTTGCAGAGGCAGAAAAGTCAGCCAACGAGGCCTTCAATCCCACAACATTCAAAAAAACAGAAGATTATGATGCCAAAATAGAATGGGCAAATACCAATTTGGCTTTGGCATTGCTTTTCCAAGGCAAATATGCTGTTTCAGAGAAAATTTATTTGGCCTTAAAAGATAAACCTTATAATAACGCCACCTACCGAGAAACCTTTTTAGCGGATTTAGACGAACTTGAAAAAGCTGGGATTACTAATCCAGATGTTCTAAAAATTAGAGAATTGTTAAAGAATCAATCAGAAAATAAAATAGATTATTTTCAAAAAATAAAACTTCAGAATTCCAATATTGAAAAATATTTAGAATTAATAAAAAATGGAAATAGGAGTTATGAACATAACTTAAAAAGTAGTCTTGGTACCTTATCTTTTTATCAGATTTTAACAAAAAATTTCAAAGGTGCTGAAAAATCTGCCAATGAAGCTTTAAATCCAACTCAATTTAAAAAATCAGAAAATTATGATGCAGAAAATAAATGGGTAAAAGTAAATTTAGGTTTGTCTAAATTTTTACAGGGCAAAATGACATATGATGAACTTCAAAAGATTTATTTGGACTTAAAAGATAGCTATGCTCAACCGCTTTTAAGTGGATTAGATACACTTGAAAAAGAAGGAGTTTGGCATCCCGATTTTACTAAAATTAGAGAATTCCTTAAAAAATGAGGGTATGAGAATTGTATATTTAATTGGTATATTGTTAGTTACAAATTTTTGCATCGCCCAAAATAAACTAATAGGCTACGTTACAGAACAAAACTCAGGTAAAAAGCCAGTGCCAAATGCCATAATAAATTCAAGTGGTGCAAATCAAAATCTAAGTACTGACAAAGGTCAATTCATTTTGACATTTCAAGGACTTGAAGTTGGGGAAAATGTGGTTTTGAGACCAGAAAAAGCAGGTTGGGAATTGGTTAATGAGAAGGAAATGAAAACCCTAATACCAGCAAAACCCAATGAAAACCCCGTAAAGATTGTGTTATGCAAAGCGGGTACACTTGCCATTGCCAAACAAGCCTACTACAAAGTGGCTGACCCTTATATTATACAGCAATACAATAGAAAATTAGCCGCATTAGACAAAGAAAAAGCCACCTACCAAGCTGAGAAAGCCAAACTTCAAGAAGAGCGTAATCGCCTACAAAACCAATTAGAAGAATATGCTGAGGAGTTTATTCGGGTAAACCTTGACGATGCTTCTGAGATAGAACGCCGAGCTATTGCTTTATTTAAAGAAGGGAAAATAGACGAGAGTATAAAGCTGAGAGAAAGCCTCAAATCGGGAATAGAGATAAAAAATGCGGTTCAACGAAAAGCCAAAGAAGACTCTGTCATTGCCCTACACACTCGCAATCTCAAAGCCCTAGCACAGGATTATATCTTTAAATTTGATTACAAATCCGCTGAACAAAAGTATGAAGAATTGGTACTAGCTGATACTACAAATTTTGATAATACTTTTGATTTTGCTTATTTTCTATTGAAACAAAACCAACACTCTAAAGCCGTTCAGTATTACCAAAGTGCATTAAGATTAACAAAAACTGATTTAGAAGTTGCAAACATTCAAAATGCTTTAGGTATGTTATACCAGGATATGAATAATGATTCTGAAGCACTTAAGGCTTATTTAACAGCTTTAAAGAAATTTGAAAATTTGGCAAAACTCAATCCAGAAATTTTCGAATTAAATGTAGCATTACTACAAAATAATTTAGGAGAATTTTATCGTAATAAAAATGACTATCCTTCCGCTTTTAGTGCTTACTCAAAAGCACTGAATATTTATGAACAATATTCTAAAACCAATATTCCCGATTTTAAACCTGGATTAGCAATGGTTCAAAATAATTTTGGCCTTTTGTATCATTCTAAACATGAATATTATGCTGCTCTAAATGCATTTAAAAAATCTTTAGAGATATTTGAAGAATTAGCGGAGACCAATCTAAAAAAAAATGAACCATATATTGCCACTTTATATAATAATTTAGGGATTTTATATGAAGATAAAAATGAGTATGCTGCCGCTTTGAGTGCTTACGCCAAAGCCTTGGAAATTAGAGAAAATTTAGCAAAAGCAAATCCAGATGCTTATAATCCTGATTTCGCAAGTACTTTATTCAATTTGGGAACTTTATATTTGAAAACTAATGAAGATACTTTAGGATTGGAAATATTTTCAAAATCCGAAAAAATATATAAAAGTTTAGCTGAAACTAATCCATCAACGTATGAATCATTTTTGTCTACTATTCAAAATACTAAGGGTGAGATATATCGTTTGAAAGGACAATTCTTAATTGCTTTAGAAGCCTGCTTAAAGGCATTAGAAATCCGAGAACGTTTAACTAAAACGAATTCTGTTTTATATGATCCAGATATAGCGGATACTCAAAAAAGATTAGGACGGATATATCAAGCTTTAAATAATTATCCTGCTGCATCGAAAGCATTTTTAATATCTTTAGAAATTTATGAACGTTTAGCTAAAGCATATCCAGATGTTTATGAAATTAAATTCTGTGAAATTATCGTTTTTTACACTTCTCTTCAAATTTCGGATTATCAACCAACCAAACAAAATAATCTAAATATTTATTTAGAAGAAGCAAACAAAACTTTAATTAAATATCCAGATGTACCTTTTGCAAATTCTTTAAAAGTTTTTGTAAATGACCTACAAGAATATTTTAAAAGTAAAAAATAATGCCTATGATTTAAACTTAAATTAAAAAATCAAACAAAATTGACTTATGAAAAAAATTGACGTCTTCATCTCTCGCAAAAGTGCTGATGCACAGTATGCAAAAAGCATTTACGATTATCTCACCGCACAAGGCTTAAGTGTCTTTGAGTCAGACCAATCATTAAAAGAATTGGGTAATGCTGATTATATTAAAGCCATAGATGAAGCATTAGTAAGCACCACACACATGATAGTGGTGGGCAGCTCTGCTGAAAATATAAAATCTTCGTGGGTAGAGGCGGAGTGGCTATTTTTCTTAAATCGTAAAAGATCCGGCAAAACTTCGGGCAACATGTTTACGGTAGCTACCAAAAGCCTAAAACTAGAAGATATACCACCTAGTTTAGCTAATTATGAGGTAATTCCTTATAATGAAAAGAACTTTCCTATTATTTACAATTATGTACGGGAGCAAAATACTCCAGCCAAACCCGCACCTAAAAAACCTTTTTCGGCTGGGGGACAAAACAAATACCTTTGGGCGGTTATTAGTGTTTTGTTAGTTGGAATTTTATCTGCCTCAATCTATTTTAGTTCTCAACCTTATGATGTCACAATTTTTCTAAAACCTAAACCTACACTCAATTTACATGCATCTTATCCTCCTTTTGAAGGTGGCGATATATCTGTTTTAATTGATGACAAAGAAGAACCTAAACAAATCTTGAGAAATGGTGAAGTGGTTTTCAAAAAACTGGAGTCTTCATCAAAAGGACAGAAAGTAAGCATAAAATTGAATTCAAAATACTGGAAAACAGAACTAGATTCTATTGAACTAGATAAAGTAATAAACTTAAATGTTATACCTGATGGTAGTTTAGGCAAAATAACTGGAAATGTAAAAAATGCAGCAGGTTTTAACATTGGAAATGTAGTAATTAAAATCGACAATGATACAACCATTACTTCAAATTACGATGGTAGCTTTAATATTACTTTACCTTACAAACTTCAAAAAGAATTTTACGTACTTCAATTCTCAAAAGATGGTTATAAGCCAACTAAAGAGAATTATTGGCCTAAATCTGGTAATATTGATGTGGTGTTTAAGTGAAAATATTGATTTTTAATTAATCTTTTTTTTAAAACCCAATATTAATATAATTAGTAAATTAAATACCTTTTTTTTGGATATATTTGAAACAATAATACTTTAATAAAATTTTAAATAATCGAAAAATTAATCATTAGGTGAGTTCCAAATTCGATGTTTTTCTTTCTCGCAAAGACCAAGATAGTGGGATGTCTAAAACTATCTATGACTTTTTAACTAATCATGACTTAAAAGTATTTGATTCGGCTATTTCATTGCCAGAAATCGGCATTTCTGATTTTAGGACTGCAATTGACGACGCAATTGAAAATAGCACTCACATGGTTTTGATCGGTAGTTCTATTGAAAACATTTCCTCCACTTGGGTAAGTTCTGAATGGAAAATGTTTGAAAACGAGTATAGAAGTTCTAATAAAAAAGGAAATTTATTGGTTGTCTTAGAACCAGGTATTAAGCCAAAGTCATTACCAATTTCATTAAGAACTAAACAGATTATATATTTTGATAAAAAGAATCTTCCAATTCTATTAAAATATCTTCCTAAATCTCTAAATGAACCTAACCCACTTATATTAAAGCCAAAACCTCCCGTTCAGAATCACAGACCCTTTTCAAGTAGATTTCTACTTTATTGTGGGATAGGTTTGTTAGCTCTGTTTGGATTAGGAGTTTTGTATAAAAGTCTTAATAAGAAAATTGAATTTGACAATAATATTCATTTAACCGACCTAAATGTTTATGATTATTTAAAAACGACGGAGGAGTATAACCAAAAAAGTGAATTGCTGTTACTTGGTAAAGGGGAAATGATACTAAAGGAAATCGATCCTAAAACTCATCCTAATATTTTTTGGGACTCTTTGCATAACGCATTCATGGAGAAATATAAAATGGCTGAAAATGTAGAAATTTCTAAAAAATGGCTCAATTTATCTAAATTGATTGAAGAAAAAAAATATATATCAGTAAAAACTAATTCAACAAACCCCTTAAAACAGCCTCAAAAAAAGGCGGCAAAAGTCCTTAAAAAAACCAAAACCCAACAACCCTATTTTTACAAAGATCCAGAATTAAATCAAAAATAAAATGAGAAATATTCTTTTTGCGAGCTTGGCCATCCTATTCCTAAATTCCTGTGTTAACCAATTAATTACCAAACAAAAAACCCAGCAGGCACTTAATAGTTCTCTAAAAGCCCAAGAAAATTCCCTAAAATTACTTGAAGCTGTTGGTCAGAAAGCGAATGATTCAGAAAAAGAAGGGAAAATTACAAGTAGTATTAATAATGACCTCCAAAAATATGTGGAGAAAGAAAAAGAAGCCGTAGAAAAAAGCTACGAACAACTAACTGAGATAAACACAGAACTCCAAAGCACTGGTCTTGAGAAAAATAAAGAACTAGAATTAATTTCAAAAGCTAATGAAATAATTATAAAGTCTAATGAACAATTGAGAATTCTGGACGAAAAAACTAAAGTTATTGTTGATTTTTTAAATAACGAAACCTACAGTAAGTCAGAAATGGGTGCGATGTTTGCCCCAGGAGAATATGTAATGGTGCCAGAGCAAATTGCTCAAGGAGAAAAATTATTTTTACCAACAATCGAAAAGCTCTACGATTTTGCTAAAAAATATGAAAATGTATTTAATAGTTTTGATGGGGAAATAATTATAACAGGATATTCAGATGCAACTTCAATAGAAAAAGGTTCTAAATTATATAAAGAACTAAGTATTTTTGCTAGAAAAGATAATCCAAATGCCGTAATTACAAATGAAATATTGAATAGAAAATTATCCGAATTAAGAGCCATTGCAGTAAAAGAACTCTTAAAACAAATAATAGATAAAAGAAAATACCTTTATAATAGAAATGTCCGCATCAAACTAACCGTATTAGGCAAAGGCGAAGAAATCCCTAAAGGTTTAAATTCAGAAATTTCTATCAATGATTTCAGAAGACGAGTAGTTACATTCTATTGGGTAGTTTTACCAAAGTTAGATTAATTTTGTTTGGTCTCTTCTATCCTTTTTTCATAATTAATTCTGTCGTTATACCATTCTTCTTTAACAAGCTTTGAGTTCTCATAATACAAAAATGTTTTATCGTATGAAAAAATTGTTTTGAACATTTCGGGGGTATTTTCCCACCCTACAACTCTATTTTCATATCCTTTTGCAAAACGTACTAAATCGGTACTCATACCAAATTCATACGAACCCTCAAAAAGTTTAGATATTTTATCTTTTCCATATTTCAATCTCATAGCATTTGCTTTTTGAATGTCCATAAATAAGTCACTCAATTTCTCTATGACAATTATTTTTTCATTTCTTGAATTTTCCATTATTAAAACAGGGGAGTGTGAATCTTCAAGTATTTTTACACCTATACATTTCCAAAGCTCTGTTTCACTAAAACTTGATTTTGATAGATACAAACCTGTGTCTATTTCATAATCATATAACAAGTTACGCTGTTTGTCTTGAAAATCTTTTAATGCTTGAACTTGCCTTTTATAATTATATTCTAAACCCATAGAAAGGAAAAATGAGAAAGTGGCCACATTATAATTTGATAAATACATAGCCGTCAAAGGAAGATAGCTTGCTTGATACATTTGTGTCTCTTTCTGATTTATCTTTGTAACATAAGACAAAGGCACATCAGTGTTTGCAGGAATATTGGTTACGTTTCCTTTGTGATAACCTATATGGAATTTTTTGTTCCCATATTTCTTTTTTAAATAATCTAAATGAGGGAGCCAAAACAAACCCAAATCTTCCAAATTGGACGCTCCTATCTGCGATTTTTTTACAAATTCTTGAGGCGAGAAAAACAAAGTTGGTGTTCCATCATCCACTTTCTTTTTGAGTTCAATGGACTTAATTTCACCAGAATTATTTTCAAAATATACATTAATAACTGTAAAAATATTGGGGGATAAATTATCCGACTTTTCACTTTTCACTTTTAGGTTATATGGTGATTTCAAATTGGAATTTTTATGAAAACCACTAAAATTACCAGAATATATAATAGAAGGATTAAAATAAATATCCTGGCCAATCATAGCCTCAAAAATACCTGCATTAATGAATTTTTGTTCTTGGTATTTAAAACCGTTTTGGTAAATTTCTCTCTGAAAATAAAAAATCAAACTAAATAGATTCCTGGAACTATCTGGAACAAAGCCCAATGGTCTTTCACCCTTAATAGTAAAGTCATTATTATAAACTGTAAGGGATTGGCTATTCGCAAAAAAACATGATTGAACTAGTAGGATTATTAAAAGGCTTTTCTTCATACAAATTAATGGATTAAAATAATTCTGATTTTTTTTCAAAAATAAGAATTTTGATGTTTATTACTAAGGAATTGGGAATAAAATAAGTAATCAAAATATTTATCTTAACTATGAAATTTCAAATAGTCAGAAGCACAATTTTTAATTCATACCTATTCCATAAAAAGTTTTCCAGCCATTCCCATGAAATAGAGCTACAACACCTATTTTCAGTTTTATAATTTAACCCCTCAAACGAATACATATACTTTTGAGATTTCCTGAGAAAACCACTTAATTTTTTATTGTTAGGTAATGTTTCTCAGAAAAAAGCAAGAAATACAATTAAATTTTCAACCATTCTGACTTGGTTCCTCCAGTACCAGTAATGTACAACATACTTATTGCCCTTGAGATAGCCACATATAATAATGCTTTTTCGCTTTTAAGGTAGGCCGCCTTGTCTACTTCAGAATATTGATTTAAACTTTCAAAAGTTAAAGGGCATGTTCTATTATTAACGTCGCACAAAATTAACATTTTAAATTCCAACCCTTTCAATGAATGAAATGTGGAAAGAACCACCCCATCAATATGACCACTTTCAGACGAGGAATCATAGTAAGGAATTTTCTCTTTGTGTAGTGCAGTTTTAAAATCCTTTTTCCCTTCTTTCGTTCTAAAGCCTAGTGCAATATCTTTAAAATCTAAGCCACTTTCAGTTTTTGCCTTTATCAAGTCTAGAACAAAATTAACTTCATCCTCCTTTGTTTTGAAAATTTCATAAATAGGATTTTGGCCATGAAAAAGTGACAAATAACCATTCAAATTCTCTTCTTGTCCATCAAAATCATCAAAAATTTCGTCTTTAATAGCCCTAATTGCTAACTTTTTAATTTCATCAGATGTCCGATAATTTATCCTAAGCCTTTTACTTCTATTTCCTCTAATTGAAATACCCGATTTAGTAAAGTTCGTTTGCTTAGCATAAATTTGTTGAAGAGGGTCGCCTACTAAAAACAAGTCGTTAGATTTTTCGTCAACAATACTCCTCAAAAATCTTAGTTCAACGTTAGATAGATCCTGAACTTCATCTGCTATTACATATTTGTATGGCTTTTGTTCGCTATTCCTATAAAAATTAGAAACAAGATTGTATATTTCTGCTCTATCAAAATATTTATTGGCTCTCTTCGTATACTGGTAGAGTTCAAAAAGACTCCATATATCCATTTTTTGTTTACGAGTAATTGGCTTACCCCTACCTATCCTTGAGGAATTTAGAAATTCATCAATGGATGCAATATTATTAAAGAAAATAACCTTTTGAAATTCATCATTCAGAAATACAGCATCAAATTCAGATAAATTACTTTCTAGTATGTCTTCCACAAAAGCTAGACTTGATTTGCTTTGGTAAAGGTCAAATACTCTGTCTGTTTCATTTATTAATTTTAGCTCAAGAGCTAACTTCTTAACCAGAGCATCAATATTAATAAGCTCATATTTTGAGGGATTTACTCCCATTTTTTGTATGAGTTTTGATAAATTACTCGTTAAGGCATTAGTAAAAGTTGTAAAAGCTACTTTTCTTGAGTCAGTACCTTCCTCTAAATTGGCCAAATATTTCAACCTATGTAAGGCCACGACGGTTTTACCAGTTCCTGCCCCTCCTGTTACTTTTACCGAGCCGTTAAAATTTGAATCAACGAGCTTTCTTTGAGATGGATGCAGGAATATTTGCCATTTACTTAAGTCCCCATTGAGATATTCTTCAAGTAATTCATCATCTACTTCAGCAAAAAACCTTTTGTTGTTTAAGCTCTCTTCTTGAGGTATTTGTTCTTCATTTTTATTTAAGCCTTCCAGAATTTCCGCTTTCAATATTTCAATATTTGAACCATCTGCCAAATAGAAAAGGTTTTCAAACGCATCGGTTGGAAAAAATCTTTCTGCTTTTTCTAAGTCTTCAAGTCCTGCAATGGTTCTAGTTAATGGCAAAAGCTGGGCTGGTACACCAATGGCTATTAAATCTTCATCAGAAAATTTGACATACAAACCATTATCAGGTTTAATCGTATTAGAGTCTTCTTCTAAAGAGGTGAAAATTTGGGCTGTATGAAGATTATCATTCCATTGGAATATCTTGTTCTTTGCCCAATCCATAGCCTCGTCATGATTGTCTACCCAAAGCATATAAAAATTATCACCTGTTTCAGGTACTCTTATAATAGCTCTATATTTTTGGTCTATACGGGCAGTTCTAAGTTGAACATCTTTAAAGGTATTTATCGCCTCTAAGTTTATTGCCTCAGACTTCGAATTCTGTCTAAATTTTTTTTGGAACTCTAACACTTTCTTTTGAATCGCTTTTGGTAATTCAAAAAGCTGCTCCATGCATTTGTCGTGTATATATAATCTCATTTATTCAATATCTTTAATATTAAAATCATTTACTAATACCTCTATGTACCCTGCTTTCAAAAATACCCCAAAATCCACATCTGACTGGGCCTTTATGAAAATTTTCTTATCTTCAAATCCTAACATTGCCTCCGCATACTGACCCTCAAACTCTATAAAAAAACCTCCTTCTTTTTCAAAATAAATATCGTTATCTAATAATTGCTTCACGATATCTTGAACGCTAAGGTCGTGGTATTTTAAACAATCATACTTGGAAATACTACCATCTGAATAAGCTTCGGATTCTGTTTCATTATGGTCCATTCCAAATTGAACTAAATTGAAAATTCTCCAAAAATCCTCCCATTCATCTTTGGGCAACTTTTTAATGTCCTTCTCAAAAACATCCAAGTTAACTTTGAAAGAATAATCATTAAGTTTTACTCCCATCCTAAGTTCATAAAATTGCTTTTCTCCAAATTGGAAATCCGGCAATATGTAAAAATTACCCTCTTTGTTGCCAACTTTTTTTGAAATATCAATTTTTACTTCCGGATCCATTAAATACGATTCAAACTCATCTGGTAACATTGAAGGTGTAGAGAAAACTGATTGGAGCTGTATTAGCTGTAAGCCAATGGATTTATGGAAACTATTGCAAAAGGGGTTTTCCAATATAAAAATTAGCCTATCCAAATTACTTTTAGAGAACAATAACTCACTTTTATGATCTTTAAAATTTGGAATTTGTGGGTAAATTTTTGACGTACTTTGATATTCTTTTTTTAAAGTTGACAATAAATCCAACTGCCAATTTTCTTCCTTTTGAAGATTTGAATCAAATTGTTCTAAATCATTCCAAGTTAACGTCCAAGAGATTATTTCATTTGAGTCTAAGATGGCTAATCGTTTCTTTAAGTCTGTAAAAAACCTAAGGTTTTCTTCAGAGGCATGGTAGGTATAACCGTCTAAATATATTGCTATTTTCTTAACAGAATTAAATTTTTCATCATCATTCAAAACAAAACCATTTTCCTCTACCGATAATAATTGTAAAAAGAAATCTGACCGAGTATTAAACTTAACATTATCGATAGGCCCTAAATCTATCTGGGGTTTCAAAGAATAAGTAAAAACACTATTATTCCTTTTGACTTTTAACCTATATTGTATCTGCCCATCTATAAGCACCGAATCAAAGTCATAACCTAATTCTTCCTTCTTTTTAAAGTAATTTCTCAGACTTCGTATAAACCTATCTTCTAATTCACTCTCCTCTATTTGGCCAGTACCAGATAAGGATCCCAATCCGGTGTTGAAACGCTCCCAAGCGTTTGACTTATCTACAATCTTTTTAAAAAACGATTCTGCTTGCTTTCTACTTAATTCTTTTTGGTTGAATTGATTCCCATAAGTATAAATGCACCTATAGCAACCATCTTTTCCATTGTGTTGACAAGAACAGTCCTTAATTCCAAAATAAGCGGCTTTCAATACTGCAGTAAATTCATTCGGATCAAATAACTTCTGTAAGTATCCCGTTCCCCCAGGTATAGTATCATAGACCAAAAGATATCTATCAAATTTTTCATTTTTCTTATTATACTCCGAATAATCCAACATTGCCAAATGCTGTGGATTTCCACCATAATATTTCTTCAATCCCAGCTCAAACCCCGCTTTGAACATCAGTAATTGAGATTCCGTTTCAAGCTCTTGAATCGGCAAAAGAATCTTAAGAGCCTCAGTATTAATTTCTTTAGAAAGGTAAACTTCCTCAAAAACATTATCACTTTTCCCTTCATACATTTTCTCTTTGTGTTTACAATAAGAATAATGAAAAGTACTTGCAATATGCGGTTTCGAGGTGCTTTTTCCACAAGTCTTACAAGTTACAAAACCATGATGAGGAACATTTTCGATATTGTTAATTAATATCTTGTTGGCATCAACAGAACTGGATAGTCCCAGATTTAATAAAGTAATGTCAACATTTTTGACATACTCAATCCCAAAAGGAATTTCGCTCATCCCCCATGCACCTTGAAAAGACTTAGCATGAAACTTGACATGCTTCGAAATAACGTAATTCGCCGATTCTCTATCGTCTTTGCTATCATCTAATGTAGACTTTTCTCTTGTATTTACAGATTTTACCGAGCTTAGTTTAACGAAAGTATGTACATTCTTAATTGAAGACCAAGAGGAATCATTACACTTAGGACATGCTGCCTCAGTAGAAAGAACAGCCTCTGCTAGGTTATCGCAGTTTGAACAAAACCGTTTTTTAGTTAAAGTTGCAGCATCACGCCAATCAAATGTATTTATACCAGAAATTTCAAATTTAAAACCTTGGGAATAAAATGAATTGTCTGGGGCGAACTCCCTTATGGCAACATTGGCTGATCTTACAATCTCAAACTGTTTTTCGCTTGGGGCAATTTCACTTCCTTTGGCTTTGAATGAATTAATTCGAGCATTAAGAGTTACGCCTGTCTCTGGAAATGAGTAATTGGGCAATAAACCCTTATTTGTCAAATGTTCTAAAATAGATCTATTGTCAATAATTCGCTTTAATCCCCACAATGCTTTTTTCTCTGCCTCAAGAATTTTCCTATCTTCGTCGGTTTCTGGTAGATTGTTAATTTTTATCTGATCATCTATATCTTTTCTTCGCTCCTGAATCTCAATATACTCAGCTTTTAGGTTTACGAATACCAACTTGATTTTTTCATAAATTTGATTCTCTTTAAGATAAATCTCCAATTCGTTCAAAACTGCCAGATTAGTTAATTCTGCCCTATAAAAATCAGAAAATCTAGTCAACAGTTTTGATTCATTGGCCTTAATAAATGAAACAATTTTATTAACAAAAAAAGATTCCTCTGAAAGGTTGCTAGTAAGCAAACGTAAGGATATTAACTTGGCCGGAATGGTATTGTTATTAGGGTCTTTTCTTGTCCAAGAATCTATACAAAATGCAAAAAAATGTCTGAAAAGGATATCCTTTGCCTCTAAAAAACATCCTGGAGGAAATATCTCTCCTTCCATCATGTCTTCTGGCTCATCGAAATAAAACAGGTCATGAGCTTTTGCTTGAGCAAAATTAACAACCAAAGCAGAGCCTGATGTTCGGCCTGCTCTACCAACTCTTTGGAGAAAGTTGCTGGCCAAAGGAGGGACGTTATTGTTAATTGCTGAATTTAAGCTTCCAATATCTATACCCATTTCAAGGGTTGAAGTAGCCACTATCGTATTTAAGGAGTTGTGATTGGGCCGCTCCTTAAAATCAAATTCTTTATTCTCGCGGTCTCTTCTTTCTAATATTCCAGTATGTTCGGTTGCATAAATTCTTGGTGACCGGCTCCTGTTATATACCAATTGGTAATAATTTTTAGGTGCATTTGCTGTTAATTCATAGGTTCCTATTTTACAACTATAATTTAAACACCTTATGCCATCCTTGTATTGATCAGAGACCGCAACGTTTAGCTCAGAACCACAACAATCGCAAGAAAGCAAACTAGTGGTATTTTCAACTAAAATAGCTGAAGGTACGATGGCATAATTCAAATTATTACCGTCTCCCATTTTGTTCATTAATCCAACCGAAACAAAGACCTCAAAAAGCTGTTGATAAAACTCGTTTACAATAGCATTGTAATTACTACTCAGAGGAAACGATTTTATGTAGTAATTCTTAAACCAATTAGTAGTGTTAGTAAAAGTTGAATCCAGAATATTTCGGGTGTGTACCAGCGTGGTGATGAGTTTAGGCAAACGCGATCTTTGTCCAAAATATCTATTCAAAAAATGCCTGTTGTCTTTCATCCAGTTTAGGTCCCAAAGCTTCAAGTCATCCTCTCGAAACTTCCTTAAATACTCATGATCAACCCCTCCCCTGATTCTAATCCTATGCAATATGCCATTTACGAAGGTCGAAAACTTTTTTTCACCTATAAAACCTAGATTGTTTAAATCTAGCCATGACTTAATATTTGGAAATACCAGAGCTAGCCTGTCCTTATCAAATTTAATTGCAGATGCTTTCGATTTTTCGAGCGTTCTACCAATATTTGCATTAAAACCAAACTCTGATGCAATTTCCCATTGCATTCTCAAATCAAACTCTTTTTTGAAATCATCAGTGAATTTTTTTCCAACTCTAAAATCCGTATCAATATCAACTTTTGATTTATAATCTGCTGGAAAAAATCTGTAGTAGTAGGCGTTGGAGTCATCATTCCCATTTTCATCCGCATTTTTTTTCCAATAAGAAACAAATTCACCTTGAAGTTGTTCAAGATTTAACACTTTTTGCTCGAGGTTAATCACCTTTTGCAATGAGGCCCTAAAAGTAAAGCGATAATTTCTAGCTTCAACAAAACCAGCCTGATGGGCTGCATCTTGCACACTATTCGTAAAAGCAAGTATCTTTCTATATTTCTCGGCTCTTGGGTCTAAGTTTGAGGATAAAATTTGGCTGACGGAAATTGATGACAATGTAGCAATTCTGGTTCCTATTATACCTAAAGTGTTTTCGGTATTACATTCGGGGCAAATATGTCTGCTTTTAGCTTTGTCGTCTAGTTTCCTAACGGCCTGAATCTTAATGCTTGTATCTGATTCCTTGTCAAATAAATTAAGTGTTTCTCTATCCAGATAATCATTAATCTCGGTCTTGGGCTCATATTCTTCAATGTGTTTATTTTCTGATGTATTTATGAAGTAAATGTTCTTGTGATTACTAAAAAAATACTCATAAACCTGATTGGCGTCTTCATAAAAATGGTTTTTGTTGTCGTCTTTCACTCCTAACCAACCACTGGCACCACACTCCCTGCAAAAATAGGCCGGCAAAGCTTTTGGTTCGTGTGGATCTCCAACTTTGTCTTTCCATGTAAATACAGGTTCTTGATTTATCTCTCTTAACAAACCACTCAACTCTCTTATCCAAACTTGAATCTGCAAAAACAAAAAAGGAAATTTACGACTTGTACCCGTTTTAGCCTCTGCAATTAATGCCAGGATAGAATTGACCACTTCTTCTTTGGGGTTCATCTGAGAAATAGCATCCCATTCTGGCAACTTTTTAAAGTCAAGGTTCTGATCGGATAGCTTTTTCAACAATTCCTGTAAAGAAATTATATGTTGGCCTGTTAGTATTACCAAATCCTTCACAATCTGTAACTTTTTAAGCTCCTCCCCTAGGGCTACTTCGTCGGCATTCACAGGTAGTTGCCAAAGCGTCTTTTGCCTTTTTATATAATCCTGATAATTCTCATCTTCTTTTAACCTACTTTCTAACAGGCCCGTTACCCTTGGAATAAAAGTATCTAAGTCACCTTCCGTATCACCAAAAAAGGTGGCAACATTTACTCGCTTTTCAATGATAATAGACTCATTGTCAAAATTCTCTCCAAATACTTTTTTTGCATAATCGACCAATAGCAGTCTCGATTTTTCACCTGCACCAATCGTTGCAGATGTTCCAACAGCACATAAATGAGCTTCTGGAACCTCTAATTTAAGCTTTAATCTCCTTATTAGGTTGGCCACGTCGGTGCCCTGAGCACCATCATAGGTATGCAGCTCGTCTAATATTAAGAATTTTAAAAGTTCAGGATCCTGAAAATTAAACACCCACAAATTATGGTATTTGCTACGCATCAATGCATAGTCCAGCATTTTAAAATTTGTGAGCAAAATATCGGGTGGGCTGTCAACTATACTTTGTTGGTTTTCTATTACATGGTTTTCGCCCATGTCTTTCGGAAATTTCTTTCCTTTACTCTTACCTTCGCCTATAAAAAGTCCTGCTGTAATTTTGCCCTTCAATCGCTCATCTTGCCAGATTGTTTCGGCCAATCGTTTGGCCTGGTCAGTAGCAAGGGCATTCATAGGATATAAAATAATAACTTTTACCCCTTGTTTCTCTATATTTTTGAAACAGTAATCCAAAATAGGAAACATAAAACACTCCGTTTTGCCGGATGACGTTCCTGTGGTAATTAATGTTGACTTGGGATTATTTCCGAGCTCAGTGCTTAAGCGTTGAAAAGCTTTTAATTGATGGTCGTAAGGTGGATAATTCGGCTTTATGGTTAATGGAATGTCTGCTCGCTCTTCTGCTTTTACAAATGGCAATTTCAATGAAATATAAGGCCCCTTAAAAACCTCGCTCTCAATAAAATCATTGAATGATTTCTGTACCGCCTTTTCTTTAAATCCAAAAGTTGCTTTTAGATATTCTATGATGGAGTATTTTACTTCGTATGCTTGTTGCAGTGGTAGCATATTGTTATTTTTTGGCTATTTAATTAATCCTTTTTTTCAAAATTGACAACTTCCATTTTTACTTCTTCATGAAATCGACTTTTTAAGTGAGGGTCTTAATATTTCTCTTATCCATTCTGGGGCAATTCTTATATCATGTTCCAATGAATATGCTTTTTCGTTTTTTAGTAGTTTTTGAATATGGCTTATCTCTTCCAAACTTACCGAGTCTTTCCCGATAGCTTTAAGTGCCTGTATGGCCAAAGTACTGATTTCTCCTATTCCTGCTACGCTTTTAGGGCTTGTCTTTTTAAAGGTGATTGTACGGTTTCCAACTTTTAATTTGCGAGAAGAGCCATTGGTAAGATATATTATGTTCATTGGTATTTGGGTAGTTAAGCCCAACCTATTTAAAGCATAATCGCCGGTGGGTCCTATTCTAGCCTTATCTCTTTTGGCTATGGCCTTGGCTATGGAATCAATACTGGGGCTTACTGGACCAATTACTGGGTTCAATTCAGACCTTACATATATACCTGTGGCCACACTACTTAGCTCCCCTGATTTCACCAGCCTTTCCAATGCCTTTCGTATGGCATCGGCTTGACCTATGGTCATAAAATTTTCACTAAAAAATAGCGAGCCCCTCTTGGCTTTTTTAACCTTCGCAAGTATTTGTATTTCAATACTTTCTGTCATTATTTATAAATATTTCGTCACAAATTATGGCAATATTTGTGACAATAATAAGATTATTTCTCCATACTTCAAATGGTATTTCATTAAAACATTTCCCCAAGGGCATCACGTTTTTTATAATTATACGGTCGTAAAATTTCAAGTTTGAACTACAAATATTTTAAGTGTATTTTGTCGCACATTAGTAACATTAAAAGCGAACCCCTTCGGGGTTTTTTATTTCCTTATAAATCTCATATTCAACCGTTTAATTCGAATTTTTTTCTTCGTTTGATATTAATGCTGTTCTCAATTCTTTAAAAGTCCACATCCTTTTCAAGAATAGACAAAAATAAAGGAGTCACATTTACACAGTTGGAAACTATGCTCAAAACTTCACTTCTTACCCCCGACATCAGTCCAAAGCTTTCTTTCGTAATTATGCAAGTCCCCTTTTTTGCTCTACTTGTTGCCACATTGAAAAGGTTAGAATCCAAGTCCATATGTGTAGCTTCCAAGGGCATAAAAAAGATACAATAGTCAACAGTCATCCCTTGAGACCTGTGAACTGTACTTAAATGAATTCGATCAACATTTGTATTTTGAGCAAAAAAATGTTGGTATAATGATTTTTCAAAATCTCGTTTGGCAGCAATCAAGCCTACTGTAACATTTTCTGAAATAGACAATAATCCATTTACAATATCCGTCAAGGTTTCTAAAAACATTTCATTATTTAGAAGGCTAAGACCAAGAGGCAAGAAAACAATTGATTGCCCCCCCATTGGGTCAAATATCTTCTGAAACTCATTAATATGAGATATTGGCGTTTGGATATCAGATATACTTTCTAATGAATTATCGTAAAAAACTCCGGTGTTTTTTGCAGCAGTGGCAGTTAATCTTCTTGTTTTTGTTAGACGAAAAGATTTTTCGGAGTTATTCAATGCAAAAGTTTCCAATCCGTTTATTACCACATCCAAATTTATATGAATTTGTGTCCTTTGCCTTCTATCTAATGTAACCACTGGAGGCAATTGCTTATGATCACCCAATACAAGGACGCTTTTAGCATACTTCGAAAAAAAAGCAATAGTAGCTAAAAATGCTTGAGATGCTTCTTCTATTATGAGTAAATCAAATCTATGAACTTCTTCACCATAGTTTTTCAAAAAATCAGATAAGGCATAATATGTAGTTAACAGAATTTGACCTTGGCTAGGATTCAAACTCGCTGCCTTTTGCAATTTTGGGATTTGTTTTTTCTCAATATTACTTAGGCTAGACTTAAATACTTTTCTATCTGTTAATGCACTTTTAAGAGGTCCTTGATTGGCAATTTCAATTAGTGCTTTGTTTGCTAAGGCACAAATTAAAACTGATTTTTTGTTTACAATGGCTTGATTTGCCAACTGTGCCGCCAAATATGATTTACCTGTTCCAGGTGGTCCTTGTATAATAGTATGGTGGTTTGAATTAATATGGGTATTAATTTCTAAATTTAAATCTTTACTATTATCCAAATTTACGGGTGTCCAATTTTGTTCTGGATTCAATCCCAGATTTCCAATTGTGCTATCAGGATTCTTTTCTAAGTATTCTTTGAGATTGAGTAAATAATTTAAAGGAGGATCACTTTCTGCAATAAGGGCTAATGGTTTTTCTCTCTTATCTAAAGATGCCTTCTTTATTTCAACAAGCGTTGTTTCATCTAAAACTTCACACATAAAGTAGATAAAATCACCTTCTGACTTCCAAATACTAATTGGAACAATCCCCTCTCCAAGACCAGAGTAAAAATTATTTGTCTGTCTCTCTCTGAATTCCTTATAAGTTATTGTCCAATTCTTGGGGCTTCCAACAGACTCTGCTCCTATTACTCCTAAAAAATAAGGCTGATTTAGTCTCGGCTCTGATGTATTCCGTACTTTGAGAATTAGCAAATCCGAATTGGGTTCAATTCCCCAAACGCTACTAATATACATCTCTCTTTCCTTGCTCACCAATAATAGCCTTATTTGAGTTTCAATATATAATTCCCAATCCTGCCATTGTTTTGTATATTCTGCTTTGTAAAATTCAATATGTTTATCAATAGAAACTTTCATAAATCATCTTCATTTGATGGTCTTAACTGTAATTCATCAGCATCCCCATGATCATCATTTGGCTTCCATGTATTAAATAAATAATCTGTTTTTTCACTATTTTTCATTCTAAATACCAGCCATATTTTTTTCTTATCAAAATCACCATCCAAGAGGTCATTTATGTTTTCAGCCGTTGGATCCATAGAAATTCTCATTATTTGAAATTCAGAACTCTTCATGGCATAATCTAAAACCTCTTGCTGAGTTGTAAATAGTTCCGATTTTTCTCCTCCTAAATTTACAAATAAATTTACATGTGATGATTTTAGACGTTGCCATGCTTGTACAGTTAAATATAACAGACCATTGGCTGCAGACCTACCCATAATTGTGAATTCTGTCTCTTCATCTCCTTCCAAATACACTGGTTCTAACTGTGCATATTCATGACTTTCAACAAGGTTTTTTTTCGCATTCTTTACATTATATCCTTTTTCAGGTAATTCAACTATAGCTTTAATCAAAGTGGCCAGATTCCAGTTTTTATAAAATTTAGGATCTGGATTATTATCAAATAATTCCATTAGAGCCTTTTCTTCTCTATTAGAAAATTGATAATCGCTTTTCTTTAAATCTTGTTCTGGGCCAGTATCATTATCCTCATTTTTATTTTTCCTTTTTGCGTTTTTCCTTGAAATCAACTCTTTATAATCAGAATCGCTCAATTCATCTTTAATTATTACTGGTATACTGTCTATATATTTTTTTAAAACATATATTTCATCATTGTCCAGAATGTATGATTTGTCTATATATGACTCTGCTATTTGTATTTCATTATATGATATTATTAGTGGAAATGTAGAATTAGGATATACTAAAATTTTAACTCTTTCCTTATTCTCCCAAGTTTTATAAAAATCTTCTTCAAATGGTATAGATTGTCTAATTATATCATCCAAATCAAGCTCTTCATTGTATCCTTCATTTATAATATTTAAATCACCTCTGAAGCCATCTGACAGTGTATCATCCAAAATTTCCCCACCATTTTCCCAAATAGCGTTTTGAATTTCTACTTTATATGACCCCCAGTTTGTAGATTTATAATGATATTGAATTTCACTTTGGTAATCTTCTAAAACCAAGCTGTCTTCGCTACAAATTGGAAGCAATATTTCCTCAACCGAAACATGACTTTCCAGTTCTTCATATATTGGAAATAATGTGTCTGACCCTATTTCTATCGATTTTTTCCCCTTAATCCAAACCAAAGTGTTTTTTAACATTTCTTTACTTAGCCCACTTCGAAACGAGTTTTGCTTTGATTTATCTTTTTCTTCTATAGCTTTACGAAACTCCACTACATGACTTTCTTCTCCATTAAAACCAACCCCAAATAAATATTCCAATTTTTCATCATCCGCCCCTACCCAATCTTTGACCCATTCAGGTACCCTCTCTTCCTCAATGCTGAACTCCTCATTCCATATTTTCTCTTCTGGTCTAAAATCAGGCAATGTGAAATATTCAAATGGTGACTCCAGATTGTTTACTATGCAAAGACTTAAAAACATCGAACACTGTTTTTGGTATTCAACTTTATCTTCGTCAAAGAGATCTTTGAAGGATTTGAATTTATCAAAATTGTGCTTTATTCCTGTTTCTCTAAAATAATAAATCCAAAAAAGACTTTCATTAAAATCTAAATAATCTAATTCCCTTTCGCTTAAAAGTTTAGCAACTTTTTTAAAATTAATTTTCTCGACTTTAAATATTCTTTTCAGTTCGGTTACACTTCCACAGGCTTCGAATTTCTTTAGTATTAAATTTAACTGAAATGTTTCTTTCCCATATATTTCGGGCAACAGTTCACTTAGCTTAATAGATAATTCATGCTTCTGGGCTGGAAAATAGATATCGTCAGAAACTGACTTTTCTGTTAACGATTCTTTATCAACCGTAATAATATTTCTAAAATCTTCAATCGCTTCGTCTTCTAAAGTGAGGGCTAGTTCAATAATCTTAAGTTCCGCGGCCTTTTTCCGATATTCTATTTCACTTTCGATATTAAAAGTGGCCAGATTTTCAAAATACTTACTATTTAATTCAGTTTTGTTTTTGTAAGGATACAAATAATTCACAAAATCTATATCTGTGGTGTAATTATCCAAAAGATACTCCACTAAATATTCGTTTTCCAGAAGTCCTATTTTAGTCAAGTTGAGGCTATATAATTCAGTTGGTAGCAACACTAGAGTTGCTGCATTAGAGGCTATATATTCATTAAACTTTTTGTCGTTTGAATAATAGTTATTTGTACCTTCTGATTCTAGTAGCTTGAATCCAAATTCTTCAACATTTACATAAAACTGTTTAAAAAAATCATTCTCTTCATTCAATTCCAAAAACTCCAAAAGCAAAAGTAGTTCCTCTAAATTATAAGGCAATTCTAAATCCAATTGGTTTCTCAAATCACACTCTAAACCTCCTAGATGTAACTTTTTTCGGAATTGATTACCATCAAAATCTAATGTTATTAGTTCTGTTTTTTTAGTAATTAACTCACAATAATTGGCATATTTAACTTTTTTGGCCTTATTTAATGCAGTTGGTACATAAAACTCATTTGAACTTTTGAAGAAATACTCACTTGATGAATACAGCCAAGGCAAATCTTTATATTTAATTTTTGTATCTAGCGGTTGTAAATCAAAAAGCTCGGAAACAAAAGAATAAAAACTAGGTATCTGTTCAATTTTAACAATATCTGTTATCCTTGTTAACAATTTTTCGTTACAAAGAATAAACTCGAAAATGTCCTCTTGTCTTAAAAGCCTATTCGTATAGGTGGTATCCAAAACATCTTCTTCTTTTTCATCTATTACAAACTCACCCATCCAGCTAGGTAAATCTCTGACATTCGAACTGATTAATTCATCTAGAGGCTTAAGCTTGCCAGCAGCTTTAAATAACTTTAATTCTCCTGCCCACTTATCAGGACCGACTCCCTTTAATTGAATAATATATGATAGTAAGCTATGCTTCTGAATAGGGTCGAGAGCATCAAATTTTGTATATTGAGTTAGCTTATCAAATGTTAATTTTCCTTTGCCTAAATTTATATAATTTTCTTTAGAGCGGATTGTTTCAATTGTTGCTGGATAATCCTCTTCATTTAATTGTATGACTTTGAACCCGATCAATTCGAGAATTTCTCGGTCGATACCAGACCCAAGTTGTAAGTAAAAGCCTTCATTTTCAACAATCTCATTTAAGCTAAAAATCTCATTTTCAAACGGAAGTAAAAATATATCAAGAATAATAACTTCAAAGATTTCGAAATTTTCTTCAACCCAGTTTTGATATAATATTCTTTGTTGTTCATCAATTCCCTTGAAATACTTCTTAAGAATTATTAAATTATGGCTGTCTTTAAGTAATGGAATTAAGTCAGCAAATTCAAATTTAGTAACATTTAAATATTCATAATCTAAGAATGAAACGTTCAGCCCTTTGGCTGATAAATATTTTTCATCGGAATAAATTTCGTAGAAGAATTCACAATTTAGAATATCACTAATTCCAGTTTTATCTACTATTATTTCTGATGCTTTTCTTAGATTCTTCTCATAATCAATTATAAAACTTATCTCATCAAGACCTTCTAAATATCTTGCATTAAACGTATTGATTAAAGGCTGAACCTCCTTTTGGTCTGGAAGAATTTCTTTTAATAATAATGACAAATATTCAGGATGAATGGTACCTTGGTCTAATCCTAGATTTGCTATTTCTTGCAACCATTTAATGTAGAAACCTCCAATCTTTGAAAATAAAAACTCGTTCCATTCATTGTCACCTTGAATACCCTCACGATTGGAAGACAACACAAAATCGGCATTTACCAAAAATGGCAACCGAATTCTTTTTTCTGATAATGGAAGATAAGTAAAGAAAGCATTAAAATCTGTACCATTAAAATAATCAGTTTCGCAGCAAAGTTTACCTTCTAAAATAGGTGCCGCAAAAGTAATTGAGGTAACTTCTGTTGCAGAAATTTTCGGTGGTATATTTTCAATTTTTATCTTACCCTCTTCATCTCTAGAAAAATAGTAACTTTCATCACCATAATCATTAACCTCCTTTTGGCGGAAAATAGAGATTTCTTCTTTTCTAAACTCTTCATCACTAACTGGTATTTCATCCCATACCTTTTTTAAATAATTACGATTAAAAGTTTTCTCTGTTCCTTTCGTCTTTGTTATTGTTACTGGATTAACACCTGTTTTCTTAATTGTTAGGGCATTCTTAAAAGATTTAAACAACGATATATGCCTAAGAAAAAGAATGAACACTGGATTTTCGGCAATTGACTCAATTGCCTCAAGATATTTATCGATTAATTCATTTCCAACCTCTAACGCTATTCCTACATTATTATTAAATTTCAATAATCGACTATCCTCTAGTTCAATCGGCACTTCATCTTTCCAAATTGGTAATAATTGCCAAGGAATATCTAGAAATCCATTAAAACTTTTCTTATCATTACTCCATTTTCTAATATTTTTTATCTTTAATTCTGGATATAATCTATACTCTTCTCTATCAAAATAAAAACTTTCAAAATCTTTAAAAGGTGGGTGATTTCTATCAAAATAAAATAAAAACCCACCAGATTTTATTGTTACTTTCTGACTATCCGTAAATACAGATTTGAAACCAATTCCTTTATATCCAGTCTTTTTTGCATCATTTTTTTTTGTACTTTGTGCTGCACTTGTAATTGCTGAAACATCGTCTTTGTTAAAAGGAAGTCCGTTGTGCATTATCAACAAATTTCCATTGAATGAATCTATATGAAATTTTAATTCCTCACCAGCAGGCGAATCATCAGCATTTTGCAAGAGTTCAAATATCATCCTTTCTTTTGATGAATACATTCCCTTTCCAATTTCCCGAAGTAAGTTGGCAATTATCTTGTTAGACTCAGGCCTATCGAGCCTTTCGTACCGGTCATTTACTATTGTTTCAAATGGATTTCCATCTAACTTGATAGGTATTTTTTTTTGTAAATCTATACTTGGTAGTGACTTTTCATCTTTAAAATAAATGCTAAATTCATAATATTTATTTAATTCAAACTGATCATTTCGAAAACCCAGCCATACATTTATGCGATTCCCTTTTTCATCAATAATTAAATTCCCTTCAGATTTTGAAAGGACGTTTGTAAAGGAAAAAGCACCTTTTTCAGAAGTAGTAAAAAGTCCATAGAATCTGTTTATTTTTATTCCGTTACTTTTTAAAAAGTTATGTAAAAAATTTATCATAAATTAATTATTTTATTTCTATTTAAAACCTCTCCTCAAAAAACTCCCAAGCCACTCTATAATCTTCAACTCTATCGCATTTATCAAAAGGAGCATGATAAGTTACTACCTTGCCTTGATATAGTTCGCTTTTGGTGATGGTGTGTTCGTAGGTTTCGCCGGCTTTTAGGTTGCGGACGGTTTCCCACACAGGGCGGTCTACGCCTACGCCAACAAGGGTTTTAGAACTAGGAGTAAATACTACATTTCCTTTAGTATCATACCAAGTATCATCTTCAAATTTCTTTAAAATAGAAAAGTTTAAAAGGTAAATCTTAACTAGTTCATCTAATGTAAGGCCAAAATTCATTGCGACCAGAACGTCAATTTCCAACAAGGCTTGCCTTCTAGTTAGAAGATTTCTAAAAGGTACTGAAGGAGTCCAAGAATTACCTACAGGTACAATAGGCTCTAATCCTTTATTATCACTTGTCCAACTATCAACTTTAAATTCTTCAAGAAATTGTCTATCCCAGAATTCAGAATAGGACCTCTCAACGCAATTTAATCTTAATACTCTTAAATAAATCTTCGATATAAATTTTGCATCTATTTCATAAGGCAATGGGTCTATTCTGCTTCCATAAATATTTGGAGATCCAATAGTTTTAATACAAAAATCGTATAAAATAGAAGAAGTTAAACTTAAAATATTAGTTAAAACATCAAAGTTGGGGCTATTAACTGAAATAATTGAATTGATATGACTCATTTTTGGGGCTAAAAGAGCCGGTTGCAAAGTTCTTTCGCCATCGACATCAACCATTTTTCTGAATCCAACTCTATATGAATTCACTTCAATTGAATCATAATCAAAATATTTATCTGGAATTAAATTGGTCCTAGGTAGCTTTAACTCTTTATTATAGACTAAATCGTTAAAGTCATAATCCGACCCTGTTTTACTAATAACTTGCGGTGATTTAAAAAGAGGATAAGATACAGATATCATTGGTCCTGTAAGCACAAGTTCATATTTGTTAAAATCAGGATTGACAGTTTTTCTTCGGAGCTCATTTTTAAATATAGAGGTTGTTTCATGAAAACCCTCACTATAGCTAACTCCAATATCAGAAATTCTAATTTTTCTTTCACTAAGTTTTTTAAAAACGTCAATTACTTCATTCGATTGAATATTTACCAACTTAACAGCGTTAAAATCTTCACCATTCTCGAATAAGTCAGCTATAAGTTGTAATGAAACATTATCGTATTTAATAATTCTCTTACCATTTCCAGCTAAGTTCCATTCCCAATTACCAACATTGTTTTTAATATTAATTGAATTATCACTAGCTAAATTATTTGACTTTTCAAATATAGGTATTTGATTTGGATGTAAAAGATTACTAATCGACAAGAAAGAAATACTTACTTTTTTTCCACCATATACGTTCAAACCATAATCTAATCTATGATGTACCTCTTGAAATAGTTTGAAAATATTTTTAAAATGAAAGTGACATATTAATCGAAGGTAAATCTCTTTTCTTAAAATTTGGCCTTTTGAATCTTCATAAACACTTTCAGGATGAATCAAGCCCATGTATCCTTTAGGGGCTAATAACTCAAATCCGTTTGACAGGACACATTTATAAAGATCGGTTTGCTGTCCTAGCAATAAGGAGTAGTTTTGGCCGGCATTCATAAATACGCTGGCGGCTTCGGTGCCTATCATTTCGGCATAGTAGAGGTCTTTAAGGGTTTGGTTTTCAAAGAATTTGCTTTGCAACAACCGAACCTGCGGGGCAGAAACGTTCTTAATTTCTACCTCCGGATATTTTTCAGCAATTATGCCTTTTTCGTCAAATTGCAATTTGAGCCAAGGCGGATTACCCGCTATCAAATCAAAACCACCCCGCTCCCAAAACACCTCCAAAAACTCCAGTTGTGGGTGAAAAAAGTGGTATTGAGCGGCCAGGCGGTTTACGATTTTTATGCGTTGGTTTTCGTCAAATATGTTGGCTTTGTATTGGGCTTCGTCTTCTACTATTATGCTTTCAAATGTACTTTTATTATCGGCTACAGGCTCCATAGCTATACTTAGCTGCACGCCAGTTTCAAATAGCAACCCTTGCTCGCCTTTGCGTTTTATAATACCGTCGTAGGCTTTTTCAGTGTCAAGCTGCAATATTCGGGCTATGTCTTGCCAATATTGCCCACGGGTAGGCAAGTCGGCGGCCTCTCGCATATCCCAAAACCATAAGCTGCACCAATAGTCCATCACCATTTTGAGCTTAAAATAGGGGGCATTTTGGCGGTTGCGTTGATCGGCTAGTTTTTCTTTTTCGTCGTAGCTACTCAGCGAAGCCTCTAATTGTTTTACGGGGACACCAAAAATCTCCTGCTTGGTAGCCGTCTTTTGGTTGATCATCCGCTGAAACTTATAGTATTCGGTGAGGAGTTCATCTATTTTGTCAGATAATCTTTTTACCGTAATAAGCTCGGTTTTATTCAGCGGCACTGCCCAGTCTTTTTTCCAAACAGTTATAGCCTTTAATGGGTCGGTTTCATTATCCTTATTTTTTTCGACTATCTCATTTCTCAAGAGTTTTATGCCAGCCGAGGCCACCATGTTTTTGTCGGGCAACAAAAAGTGGTAAATCTCGGTGCTCTTGCGGTTGGTTTTTATTTTGTCGTAGGCCTTTTGGGGCGTAAACTCCAACTGCTTGGGAGTTGTATCCCACCATTCTTTTTTCTTTGGCACTCTTTTATCACGGCCACGAGTATCTTTTATAATTTCATCTTCTTCCTTCAGCTCTTTTTCGTCATATACCCGCAGCCATGCACCCACCACGGCATTGCCCACTGCTATGCGGTTGCTAAAAAACGGCGTCTCCATGTCGCGGTGTATCACATTGAGCCATAGCGACAGCTTGCCCAGCTCTATTGCCGTGGGGTTAAGGTCAACCCCATACACGTTAGTAGTGGCTATGTAGGCTTTTACTTTTTGCAGCTCTTCTTTGTATCTATCAGGCTCTATCCGCCATTCTTTACGGCCTTGCTCACGCAGTTCCTTTTGGCGGTAGCTGATATAAGCTTCGGCCAATTGGTTGATCATCTCGTTGTGAAACGCCGCTGCACCCATGGCTGGCTCCAGCAGCTTTAGCTCCAGCAGGTCAAGGGCTTTCATTTCGCCTTTGTCCAGTTTTTCGAGCATGGGTTTTAGCGTGTATTTCACGGTACTGCGGGTCAGCACTTCGGGCGTATAATACGAGGCCGACTTTTGGCGGTCACGGCCACTGAGTCGATACACAAACGTACCTTTTTTAAGTATTACGTCCTCTTCTTTTTCGTTTTTCAGTATTTCGTTTTCATTGAAATCGTCTCGGCGGCTACGTGGTACCAGATAAGTACCTTCTTGGGGTTTTCCAGCTTTGTGTACTTCTATGTAGTCCACCTCAGCATAAAAGCCCCGGTAAGCCAGCAGGCTTTCGTACACACTACCCAGTTGGTTTATACCCAGGTTGGCATAAGAAATACGACCCCGAGATTTGTTCCTATTCTGTTTTGATAAAGACAGTTGGCAAATAATATCTTGCCAAATTTTATTTCTAAATTTCACCTCTCGCAGGTGCAAAAGTTTTTGGTCGTCAAATATGGGAGAATCTATGTGCCGCACCCTAAAGCTCTTGTTGTGTTCTTCTTTTTCACGGTAGCCACTGCTCAACACCCCAAATAGTTTGGTGAGCGATTCATGAAAAAAGTAGCCATTGAGGCTGTGCTCTGAGTTCAACGGCACCTGCTCTAGCTCACGGAGCATTTCGAGGGAGTAGCCTCGGGTATATACCTGGTCGTTCGAGGGCAAAATGTCAAGATCCTCCCGACTTTCAGCATAAAATATAAACAGCAAACGATAGATGATTCTTAGACAGTCGTCTTTTACCTCGCCTTCATAAATGTCGTCGGTTTCATCAAAATCTTTCTGCTGTACTTCTTTCAAGTAGTATAGTGCTTCGTTGGCCAGTGCTTCAACGGCATGAATTATGCCTTCTTTGAGATCTTTGGTTACTTCATATGCCGACTTGTGGCTGTCTTCATCGAGCTGGTCCAGCAGCACCATGTTGCTATCGGGAGCCAGAGCTTCCTTTCCAATCAGGAGATACAGTAAGGCATAATAGTTGGCGTTTCGCAGAGCGGTGGCTTCGGTAAAAAGATCTTCGAGATCAAACTGCAAGTAGCTTCCTCTAAACCATTTTTCTTGTTCCAACAAAAAAATGGTATTGCCTGCCAGTAATAAAATATACTTGGGCCTTTGGTGTGGCTCCAGCAAAAACAACTCCGACACCGCCTTGTGAATGATAACGGGTGAGATTTTTACTTCTTTGGGTGTTTTAAAAACTAGTTCCCATTGTAGGCGGTGGTATTTCTGCGGTGGGTTGGTTTGTTCGTCCTCTTCCACATTGTAGCGTTGCTCAAAAAGCCCATCGGGTTCGGTATCGTCTTCTTTGATCAGGGCTTGCATTTCCATTATCATCAAATGCGGCACATCTCCCCTATACAAAGTATGTCTTATGGGTATACCCTCGTTTTCAGAAAGAGGAAACAAGTTTGTGTATTGCACGTTTTTGCCATCATAACCCAATGCATCCAGCAAAAAGGTATGAAAATGGTGAGTTTCGTATATCTTGTCTTTGGGCCTAAGGCGGCCCTCTATAAATGTTTGTTTGTATTTATAAAACCGGTCTTTTACTGGCGTAATACGTTTATTGAATTCTTTGATATCATCTGAACCATAGCCGGTTTTTGAAACAACCTTGTTTACGAAGTCTTCGTCGAAATAATTGGTTGAGAAAAAATCTCCTGTATTTTTTAAAAATTGTATCATGGTTTATGCGTTATAAAAGACGGCTAAAGTTTTTAAATAGGGGTCGCCATAAAGCGACAGCATATCCTTATAATATTGGCTGGTTTCGTTGAGTATGGTTTCGATTTCCCTTTGTTTATTGTCTTTGATTCTACCCCAGTAATTGCTTCCTGATTTGTCCTCAAAATCCAATTCCAGTTGTTCCGAAGCCTCTTGGTGCCACAATTCCACTTTTTGCTGATATGCATCCAATTTGGCTTCCATGACTTCCTCAATATTTTGCTGCATTTCAAGGACATGGCTTTCAGCCCAAGCAATGGCATCAGGCAATATTGATTTTAAATCTGCTAGATTTTGCTCCGTAATTTCTTCCGTATAAATGGTATCTTTCAATTTAAACTCCTCAATAAAATCTTCTAATGGGAGAGATTTTCTAAAAAGACTCCCATCTTTTTTGAGACCGATCACCAAAAAGTCAGCAACCAGGGGTTGCCCTAGATTGTTAGCCACTTGCCCCTGAAAAACAAACCAAGCAGTGTCATTCGGAAATTTTTGAGATTTTGCCACCAAAGCTGCGTCCTTTTTCACGCTGGCTTCGAGCTTGGTCATAAAATACCGAATTACAGGATGCAGCTCATACAACATCTGAAAATCAGCCCATTCTCCTTTTTTCTTTCTGGCTTCTTCTATGGCTTTTTGAACCAGGTTTTTATCTAAAGATAATTTGAAAAAATCATTTACTACTGGTTTTGATTCTTTTGGAAGATCAAAAAGAATTTGGTTCAAGTCAGGAGTATTCAAAATCTCTACATAACCATCCGAATAGACTGCCTCCTTATTTTTTATTTGCTTAGAAGAAAGCAGTTGCTCAAACAGCTCACTGTAAAACTGTTTATCATTTTCATAAATACTGATATTGGTTTCGAAGGGTTGGTCGGTTATGATGCTTTCGGTGGTATCATCAATTGAAAGTGTAGTATAGTCGAAAGGCTTTTCCTCTTCAAGAAAATCCTTATTTTGCTGCCTCATGGCATCCTCAATCTTCTTATTTTCAAGCTTACTGTCATACAAGTTCATCACTGAACCGGCATCTCCCAGGGTTTTGTAAACCTCTTCTTCCTTTACAATAAGTTTCTCCAGTATATGCAAATCGGTTTTTAGCCCATCAATATCAGATTCAGCCACAATATAATAGATGTAGGGTGTCAGCTTCTGCCCATATCTGTCTATTCTGCCGTTTCGTTGCTCAAGGGTAATTAATGACCAAGGAATGTCATAGTTAAACATTCTATTACAGAAAAAATGCAGGTTTACGCCTTGCGAGCCGGCATCAGAACACAACAAAACTCTGACTTTACTATCCTGCTTTCCAAAATCCTCAACTATAGCCTGTTGTTCCGTATCAGATAATCCACCATGAAAAAACTGTATGGAATCTTGTGATAAATTAAAGTCTTGGCTTAGTTTTTCTTGCAAATAAGTGAGTGTATCAATACGCTCAGCAAATATCACATATCTGTCGTCCCTGCTCCTACCCGACCACCCAAGCTCAATGAGGGTATTTTTTAATTGTTTGTATTTTGAATCTGAGTTTGTATCCAAAATAGCAACCAACTTTTCTCTGAGATCATTTAGAACCTCTTGGTTTTCAGCAAGCAATTCATTTTTAAACTTGGCACCATCAAGTTTTTCTAATCGACGCTCAATGGATACCAAGGCGGCCTTTGGTGATGACATAAAGGCCTTGAATATTCCAATCGAAAACAGAAAATCATCTTTTGCCTTTTCGTCTTCAATTTTTTTGAGTGCTTTGAATTTTAAGGATTGTTGGTATACCAGAAAATCAATTTCTCTTTCACTGAGTTTTATTGATTTTTTCACAACCTCTCTTTCCTGAAAATTCGCTCTGACGGTTTCGTCAACTATGTCATTTTTAAACCTTCGAACAAAATAGGGCTCTGCATGGCTTTTGTCATAGACTCCACTTCTTGGTATGGCCGTAGGCTCAATCATATTTATGAGATTGGCAAAATTTTCCTTTTTGCCATTATGCGGTGTGGCGGATGTTAAAACCAAGGATTCACACAGCTTTGCTAACCGCTGAGCCAAGTCCCCCCTTTGGCTTTTATCATTTGCTACCGTGTGACATTCATCAATCACCACCACATCCCATCTTGATTTTTCTAGATAATGCCTAAACTTGGCATTGTTCTTTAGGGTATCAATCGAAATAATGGTCTTATCATAGTATTCAAAAGGGTTTTTGTTGGCCGGAAGTTCAGTTTTGATTTGTGCGATACCATCTGAGTCAAGTCTTACCAATGGAATGGCGAATCTGTTCCAAAGTTCTTGTTGAAACTGAGCCAGTATAGATTTGGGAGCTAAAACCATAATTCTCTTTCCCTTTCCTCTTTTTATCATTTCTGATAAGAAAATTCCAACTTCGATTGTCTTCCCCAATCCCACTCCATCGGCTATTAAGATTCTAGGTCTGGGAAGTTTTAGTGCTTTCAGGGTTGGTGTAAGCTGATATTCTGCTGCATTTATTGCGGCTCTGTTGCCAATGGTTATTTTTTCGGAAACGAAAGCCGAATTTCTGATTTGAGTTTCTAAAAACAACTTCGTTTTTCGGTAACCACTATTGGTATCAGGAATCAAAAGTGTTTCGTGTGGGTCGAGTGGCCTAATGTCGGTATCCAAGGAGCTATCAAAAGAGAATCTTTTTCCTTTCACCAGTTCACTAATCCCTTCAGCTTCAATGATTAAAGATTCGTCATGGTTGGGAGTTGTGCTGGTAATTATAAAATCTTCTCCTCTGGTTGATATTCGCTGGCCGATTGTAAAGTTCATGGTTATTTATAATGGTCGTAATAAATGAGTTCTATTTAAAGAATAAATATACTAAATCATTTTAGAATTGCATTTATATCAAAACCATTTACCCAATAATCTTAATTTTAATTAGTATTTCTACACTAGCTTTGGTTAAAAAACTCTATTTCTATAACAATCCCATATTCAACACCATATTGATTCCTGAATACGGTTTGGTATTTAAAATAAAAATCATAATCATCAATTTTACTCCAAGGCGAGTTTTCCAAATATAAAAAACATTGTTTTTGAATGAAACTCTCAATTGAAAGATGAAAAAACTATACGTTTTTATAGCTACATAGGGTATTCTTTCGTCCCCAATATAGGAGCCGAAAAAATACCAGGTAGTAATTTTAAGTTAAATCAAAAAAGAAATAGTATTTGTGCTTATCAAAGAAAGTTCAACAAAACATATTTAGATCCTTATTCTTAATGTTGTTTCCATCAAAATATGGCGTCCACCACGGTGATTCACCCGGCTTAGGTGGCTTTTGCAATAATATTTTTTTCCTTTTTGATTCTAATTGACTAATTCTAAAATGGTAGTGATCAACCAATCTTAATGCTTCTATCATATAAGAAATAGCAATCTTTCGATCTTTAATCAGTATGAGATTTTCTCCATTAGACAAGTCTGCAGCCTTTGAAAAATTATAAGATCCAGTGTAAACCCTTGCAGTGGGTTTATCAAAATCTAAAACAATAAATTTATGATGTAGCCTTATTCCTTTCCCACCTTTAGGCTCAGATTTAAATGGTTCAGGCAATTTCCCTGATTCTAATTGAGAAACAAATAATGTCCCTAAACTTCCATCTGGCTTTTGTAAAAACAAACCGCCTGTTTTTTTGTCAGAAATACCATAGGTAAAAATATCCTGATCATTAGAAATTTTGGTAATTGCATCTCTAATTTTACCTGGTGTTTGATTAAGAAAAGCAAGAGAAAAAAAACAAGAACTTTTAGTAGAGTCCGAAATATCATTTGCAATTTGACCCAAAATATCATCTGTTTTTTTGTGAGGAGAGAAAGAAATTTGAATGTCTATATTGTCAGTATTTACTTGATTCCATTTAGCAGACCCAGTAGAAGAAAAGGCTGCAACTTTATTTTCGGAATTCCAGTAATTCTTAAACGCATTTAGAGCAAGGTCGTAGACATTTTTTGATTTAATAATTACAGCATTATTAGCTTGAATATAAAATCCTCTCCAACTAAAGTTTGTAGACCCCAAAACAACCGCAGTAGAATCAGAAAACTCAAAAATCATCATCTTATTATGCTGTAGACTACCTAAGTGCTGACGTTTTACATTATTTACACCAGCAGACTGCACCAAAATATCATAGGCTTGATTTTCGCCAGAGCCATGCTCAATGTGGTCTTTGCTATCATCTATGATTATCTCTAATCTGTTCCCCAATGTTTTCAACTTTTCAATGAAAGGGCCTTGGCTTAAATCAAAAGCTACAATTTTTACTTTGGCTTGAGGGTCAGCATTTGCTTTATCTAGTAATATAAAAATTTCACTAATCGCTTCAAAACCCATCCATTTTAATGCATTTTGGGCATTGGGATGCGTTGGCTTAAAGGTAGGCCCGAGATCTGATGATGTAGGTATTATTGTATCAATTGGGCCATCCTTTTCATAAAAATCAACAAATGCTTGTGATGAAATGAAACCTCTCGTGAAGCTTACATTTAATACATTTTCATATGTTTCGTTGTATAATTCTATCTCTATTTTTTGTACTTCACCATAGCTTAGTTCGCCACCGTAGTTCATAAAAATTGGTGTTACAACATACGTAAACTCTCCTTTCATATTCGCAAATCTTGGAAAATGTACCCATCTGAATTTTTGAATTGGGGAAATATTGGATTCTAATTTTCCCTTGTACCCATCAAAAGATATTCTATTTTTTAGGTAATAAAATTTGGTACCTTTAGGCTCCTTATATGAAATTGAAAAACCCACAAAATCATTTGGAGGTAAACCTGTTTTCCAATTCATAGCCAATAATACCATCCCTTCTCCTCGATAAGCTTTAAGCTTAAAAAGAGCTTCATCATTTCTTCCAGTTTTGATAAAATCGCTCATGTTCTAATTTTTTAAAAAGATATTTGACTAATTACAATTTTCAATAATGAAATAAATTTAAAAAGAACTACATTTTCCAGATTACCGCTTTCTGAATTCTTCTGGTAACGTTAAATCTTCAGCCAAGTCATATTCAAGCCTTGTTCCATCTTCCATCTCGGCTCCTACAGTAAAAGCTCCCCATGCAATTCTCGTTAATACCGCCATACCATTTTTAACCTCTACCTCTACTTCATCAGGCTTAAAAGTAGGATGAAGAAAAAACTTAACTTTCTTGCCTAGTGGTTTGCTGTTATCATTAGAAACAACTTTAAATGTCAATTCTATCCAACCATCAATTTCATCTATTTTTGTATATTTTGACAATAAAATTTCATAGCCATCTAACTTTGAAACCCCGCCAAACGAACCTTTATTTGGATCATCATTATTTTCAATTTCAAAGTTTTCTAATATTCCTAAGGTTTTCTTAGTGATTTGAGGAAGCGTTTTTGTTCCTCCTCTTTGTTCAGTGGCTTTTATTAAGACTGATGTTTTTTGATCATTGGTTTGGGACGATTTTTCAACTTTCTCTAATCTTGTAAGTACTGAATCTGAAACCGTAGCAATAAACTTTGATGAAGCCACACCGGCAAGAACACAAAAACTAGTTAAAAGGAGCATATTAAATACATCTCCTTGAATTACTTCTTCTAATATTTTACTTTGCGTAATTTGAAAGAAAACTGGGACTATAATTGCCGCTCCAATTCCCAAAGAAATAGATTTAATTAATGCTTTTTTGATCGGAATTTCATCTGTTTCAGCTTTATTAAAATAATTAATTACACCACCAATAATTCCTGAAATTACAATGAGTAATAACAAAGTGAAATAATCTTCCCACTGTACATTTTTATGTTCTGCCAAATATTTTTCGGCAATCAGATTAAGCTTACGTAATGAATCCGCAGAGATCTGAACCGTTTTCTTACTTAATGAGTCTAATATCTCAGGCATTTTGCTTATTATTTATAGACGGTTTCTGACTGAATTTGGATGTACTCTTTCGGAATGTATTTTTCTAAAATAATCATTTCATGCAGAGTACCAGCAGGAAATGAATTACGATGGGCTGCTGCACTTCTGGCTGCATTGGCTCTATCTAAGAAAAGGCTGCTCTCCCAGCCATGTTCTTTACAAATTGCTTGAAAATATATCATTTTTTATTAAAGATTAGTTTAATTGGGAATGTTGCTTTAATGCCAACTGAATTGTTTTTATTTGCTTTAGATACATAATTAAAAACATCAGCCTTTCTATAAAAAACTTCAAGGTTTACTTTGGACTCCTGCTTATCTTGAACCATAAATGGAATAAGAAAGCCCAAATAAAAATTAAACAATGGTTTTTTTATGTAATTATTTATGCTAAAATCAGGATTGAAATGTATTCCGATGTTAGATTTATTTGAGCCTAAAAATTTTATGTAATCATAAAATATCGATAGGCCCCATATTCCTGTTATATAGTCACCCTTGTAAGCCGAAATAGTTTTTACAACAGTTTGATTACTTCCTTCTATAGGTGTATTTTCTTCAATACTTATTTTTTTTAAATCTGTGAAATTATCTAAATATGATATACTTGCACCAATAGACCAATATTCATCTTGATTTTCGAAATAAGAGGATTTAAGTCTAGATAAAGATCCTGTTAATTTAAATGAAGTATAAAATGTATCAATTAAAACAGTAGGCGGTAATACATATTTGAAGGAATTTTTATTGGCTTTCATTCCTAAGCTACTCCATTTGATGTCAAAAGATTCTAGAGGTATGTCATGTAAATTTTTTATAAATTCCTTACGTTTCTTTTCTCCTTCTTGTTTTATTCTCTCACTTTCTTCGACAGAGTAACCAGCTGCTGTAATTTTAATTAATGTGTTTTCTAAATCCCTTTTTTCATTTATCTCTTTCTTGAGTTCTAGGTCTTTTTTCAGTATTTCAATTTTTAAACTATCTACATTTTTTCCTATTCCCGGATTTATGACCTTTGGGTCTTGTTCCTCCTTCAACTTATTTAATCCCTTGGATAAAACTCCGATTTTGTATTCTTTTTCATAAATTTTAACCTTTATTTCAGCAATATTTGAACCATTATTAATAATTTCTAATTTTTTAGATGATAATTTTTCGAAATCCTTACACTGCTTTATTATCTCCTCTTTTTTATAACTATCTATAGAAGCTTCTTTTAAATTTTTAAGAGCATGAATTTTCAATTCACCAGAAAACGAAGAATTTAGGTCACCACTATCAAAAACATTAAACACTCCTTCAGATGCAGCACCTGAAAGCGTTAGACCGGTTACAATATTCTTTTTAATAAAATTCATAGATGCTTTTAATGATTTATCATCTGAACTTATAGCAGCGTAGTTACCAAAATTTGAGAAGTTAGAACCAGTTACTATTTTACTAAATTCTTCATTAACCAAATCCTGAAAGTAGGTTTCTGTGGAAAGGTTATCGCAGATACTTTGACCATTCATATTATGATTAAAAAACACAACAAATAAAATCATCTTCAAAAATGAAGCAAACAAAAATTTAATAACCTGCATATTATCAAGGGGTTTTACGGTTCAATATTAAGAGATTAAATTTATTCTCTTGAAAAAGAAACCCCCATTTTTATTATTCGGTATTTTTTTAATCTTAAAACCTATATACAGCAGCTTAATCATCACTATAGGAATTCGAGATTTTTCTATTATTTTGAGCATAAAAAACTTACCAAATAAACAAGTAATACAGCAGAGAGGAAAAGAAAATATTTTGAGTGAATATAAATTTTACTGAAGCATCAGAAACTCTTTCTAGATTTGATGGATACCCCTTATTTTAGTACCAAAGAAAAGCATTCGCAAAGAATAAGAAGGGCTTTTTCAACTAAATTATATTTTATGCTGTTATTCATTCCAGCAATAAGAATTACAAAATACATCCATAAATAGATAATATGCTGGAGTTTCTTATTCCTTCAGTTAATTCAGTTTTTAAAACCTGTTAACAGTATTATAGACTAACAATCTTAGTCACAAATTCTTACTAGCCTCATACAAATCTTCACTTACAAAACTATCCAAATAGATTTCGGTTGTTTTTAGAGAGTCGTGGCCAAGCATTTCGCTGATTTTATTGGTAGCGATACCGCTTCTCTTCAGGACTGTGGCAAAAGTATGACGGGCAGAGTACATGGTTAGTCTCTCCGAATCAATATTTAGACCATTAGCTAATTCTTTAATACCAGAATTAATTTGCTTCGTAACTTTTTTTACTCGGTTCTTGATTTTGAGCTCATTATCATGAACTTTTTTACTTAAGACTGGGAAAAAATAATCACCTGGTCTTTGAGAAGAATACTTTTGTATTATGTCTAAACAGAAAGGAAGAAGTTTGAGAACTATTTTTTGGCCTGTCTTAGACCTTTCATATTTCAAAATATCTCTTGACATATTTTTGGCATCCAACTTACATAAATCTATCATGTTTATACCACTACAATAATAACTGAAAAGAAAAATATCCTTTGCCAACTCAAGAGATGAATTCCCCGAAACATCAAATGCTTCGATTGCTTTAATTTCATCTTTCAAAATCGCCCTTTTTTCAGTTTTAATGTTAAACTTCGAAATTTTAAACTCTTTAAAAGGATAATGCTCCACCTTAACATAATCATTGTCTATGGCATTTCTGTAAAAAGCTCTCAGCGTTCTGAAATAAACGCTTAAGGTGGTGTCTTTTACACCTTTTGATCGTAGTTCTAGTTCGAGTTTCTTTAGAAAAGTTTGATCTATATCTATGAATTGAAAGTCCCTACCTTTTCTAAACTTTTTGAGGACATATTTGAGACTCTTATAGGTCTCGGCATTTCCAACTTTTTGAGCTTGAAGCATGTTATTAATCACCTCGTCTAAGTATGTCATCACTGTAGACTTTTTTGTCTTTCGTTCAAACTTTGTTTTGAATTGGTCTACAGAGAAGTCCTGGGTAGTTCTTTCCAGATTTAACAAAAGTTCTTTAGCTTCGCCTTTCTTTTTATCAATCAAAAGTTCAAGTTCCAAAGCTTGTGGGTGTTTCTTGTTCGGAAGCTGTTTATTGAAATCCCATAAATCGGGATGGCAATTATGCCCAACAGAAAGATATTTAGGTTTTCTGTCTTTTATCAAACGAATCATGATAGGAGACTCTCCATTTTTTAGAACTTTGGACTTAAAAAGTATAACACTTATGGTAGACATGATATGGATAACTTTGAAAAACGGTTTAAACATAGTTTAAACAAATCTAAGATATTTCCATAAATAATGCAAATTTTCAGAAAATATAAAACTCGTAAAATACTGACTATTAATATTTTAAACTAAAATAAAAAATATCAAAAACCCAATATATTATGCCTGTCACGCAGGGGGTCGCGGGTTCGAGTCCCGTCCAGACCGCGAAATAAAAGCCTCATAATCAATAGATTATGGGGCTTTTTTTATGCTTTGAAGAAAACACGGTGTAACAAATCGCATTTCTACCTTATTTCACATAATTTTATATCGGAAATTGTTTTTTATTAAATGTTGTAAAAAAGCTAATTGTAGAAACCAACTTTATTAATACTCAGCCTGCCTATTTATTTCATTATTTAAATATAAAGATTACTTGATATCGCAATTATATATTTAAGACAACTTGTTATGTAAAAAAATTTCGACTTACTAATCTTCTTACCAAGCTTGGAAAGTAATTATGTTAAAACGGCAGGATCAGAAATCACCATTTTAGCTTGTTATACTTTTTTGCAACTCACAAATAGAAATCCACATTATACAATCAAAGAATTTTGCTTGGCCATATGGATAAACTTGAATGAAAAAAACAATAGCCGCGACTTCATGAATTTATTAAAGAAAAAAGCAAATTAATAAAAGCCAAATTCACTAATTCAGATTTTGTTTGTGCCAATGATTTAGTTTCAAAACCCATCTAGTCTAGACTTCAAAACCTTGGCAACAAACTTTTTAAAAACTCTCAAAATAAATTTGCTACCGCTTAAAAATTAAATAGTTAGCTTCTTTCTCAAAAGCCAGAAAAATTACACATTTTTAGTAAAATATATTATTTATTTCACTTTTTGGCATTGTTTTTATTCCTATTAGTTCAAATATATTTTTGCTTTCCAATTGCCTTAAACCCAACCAAA
>NKIC01008128.1_pt1 | contig 53892 bp, 43 predicted proteins | sample 1173441 | NCBI WGS metagenome assembly NKIC01 (sample SAMN07190239, study PRJNA340070) | algae metagenome | isolation source: Clonal culture of Asterionella formosa BG1 isolated from Esthwaite Water | host: Asterionella formosa BG1 | place: United Kingdom: Esthwaite Water | collected 2014-12
TAAGCGTACCAGTGGATGTGCCACTGCGAGGCATACTGGGTCGCGCCGCCGACGGCCGAGGGTCCCGCCATTGTCTTGAAGCCGATATCGAAGCCCGGATCGAGCTTGAGCCCGCCCAAGTTGACGAAGCACCAGGGCTTCATGCTGACATCGGCGAGCCGCACTGGTTCCCAGAACCCCATGGCAATGCCGGGACGCAGCCCGCAAAGGCAGACCGGGAGTGCAGGGTTGCTTGGGTCGGGCCGGCCCGATGGCCAGATCTTGAGCCCGCCGATCGAGATCGGGAACAGGCACGACCAGCAGATATCGGTGATCGGGTTCACGAAATGCCCCGTGCAGCGCCCCGGACCCGATGCGGCAGATGCGGGCGACGGGCTGATGGCCGTGGCAAGCGCGAGCCCGGCAACAGCCGCGAGCGCGTGACGGGCAAGCAAGCGAAGCCGCGTCATGACGCCCTCGCCGGTGCTGGCTTCAGCGCCTGTTCGGTGATCTGAAGTACGCGGCCCTTCTGCTCGACCACAGCGGGAACCGCGCGGATGCCAAAATGCCGGACCAGCGTGCCGCCCTGGTCGAAGAACACACGCATCTGGCGCGCTTTCATCAGCGCGAGGGGCGCGCCCGACACGAGGATCACCTTGGGACGGCGCTTGCCAAAGGTAGCAGCAGCCCAGTCAAGCGCGGCGGGATCATCGCCGTCGAGAAACAGAAGCGGACTGCGCAGCGGCACAGTGTCGAGCGGATTGACCCTGGTGCCGCGCGCAATGATGACTTGGCCTTTCGCATCGCGGATATCGGCGCTCACCGTGATCGTGGGATCGAAGATCCAGCTCCGCGTGGCAGCAGCAGGGGCAAGACCTGGGACCGGATCGGGGCGCTCGACTTTGGCGACCGTGCGGCGCTGCAGGGCGGCATTGAGACGCGCGGTCTCGCCGCTCGCTTCGAAATGCGACAGGCGAGCACGGATCTGTTCGAGGAGATCAGGCTCGGCGATACTCCACACCGCGCCATGCTGGCCGTAGTCGCGGGCAGCGGCCGGGCCAGTGCTTGCGCACAGTGAGAATGCCAGGACCGGGGCGAGCGAGCATATGGGGCGGAAGCTCACAGGATCGCCCTCCCGGTCCCAAGAATACGCGGGCGGCAGATCCACCCGATTGCGGCATAGCGGCTGTCGAAACCGTCCTTGTGCGCGGTGCCGACGAAGTAGCAGCCCTTGGGGATTGTGCCGGTGGGGCCAAGCGCGAGGGGCTCGCCGATGCGGGTCACGGGTTTTGCGAGCGCGACGGGCACGCCATCGACGAAGAACTGGCGTCCCTCGCGCGTCACATGCTGCCCGGGCATCCCAAGCACCTGCTTGCCGAAGAGCCCCGGCTCGTTGCCGAAATGCCGCTCGAGCAAGTCCGAGCGCGGCGGGATAAACAGCACGAGATCGCCCTTTGCGGGCGTCCCGCCGTGCGTCAGCCAGATTGCCCAGCAGGGGAGCGAGGGGCTGGCGTTGACAAGGAGGGCGTGGCCCTGTGCGAAGTCGCTCAGCCCGCCTGCGCCCAGCAGCGCCAGTCCGACACCTGCGGCAAGCAGCCAGCGACGGCCCCCTCCAAGCGAGGCAAGGCGGTCACGCTCGATGATGCTGAGCGCGTGCTCGATGCGAGCGGGCTTGCCTCCAATGGTGCCCTGCTGCTCGCTATCCTCGGGCACGAGGATCTCGCAGTTGAATGGCTGGGTGAAGACGCGGGCGCATTCCTCGATCAGTTCCTCACCGCGCTACCGGTGACCATGAACGAAACGCTGGGTCCCCGCATTGCCGATCTGCGCCCGCGCTGGGCCATTGGCACCTCGCGCCTCGTGGCGCGGCTGCTGGCCAAACACATCGATGATTTTGCCGAGCGCGACATCTCTCTCGTGCTTGGAAGGTGAGGGGATCGGGGTGGCGTGACCAAACGAGGAGACCATGACCATGTCACGAATTGCTGCTGAGCGCGTTCCCGAGGCTGCCGCCGAAACGGTAGAACCTGCAATTGTGATCACCGCGCCTCCGCGCTTGATCCGTCTGCCCGAAGTCATTGCCAGGGTCGGGCTTAAGCGTTCGTCGATCTACCAGCGTATGGCTGAGGGCCGTTTCCCGAAAGGCCGCTCGCTAGGGCCGCGTTGTGCGGTCTGGGTTGAGGCGGAGATTGACGCGTGGATTGAAGCAATTGCGTCTGCGCCGACTCGAGCCTGAAAACACACGTGATGACTACAAGAAAGCCGATCACGGGGAAGCATCAGCTTGGCGTCAGCGTTTGGCGCCGGGCTTATCCAGAAGCAGCGCCGAAAGTTGCAATTCCATCATTGCTCTAAGGGCAGATTGTGGAAAGCGATCAGGTTCACCGAGGGCCGACACGACCAGGCCGTCGCTCAAGGCGAGGAGCCGATTGCATTCGATTTCCGCATCCAGCGCCGGATTGATCGGTCCATCGGCCTGCGCCTGGCGAAAGATGCCGTAAACCTCCTCGCGGATCGCGAGGTAGTTGTCGCTGTAGGTCTTCCACAGGCGCTCTTCCCGCTCGAGTTGCAGCAACATCGCGAGCCAGATCTGCGTGCGTGAGCGGGGGTGATCCGGCCCGGGTAGTGTGGAAAGGAAGATGTGCTCGAGTTGCTCCCAGGCGGAGGGCAGAGTGCGGGCCACCGCCAGCGTATCGAACCAGGGATCGAAGAACGATTGCAATGTCTGCAGCAGCAGTTCGCCCTTGTCCTTGAAGTGGTGAACGATTGCGCCGGTGGTCAGGCCCGCTTCGAGCGCGATGGCGCGCATGGTCGCTCCGGTAATGCCGCGCTCCTCGATCACACGCTTGGCGGCATCGAGGATCAGATCGCGGCTGCTCGGCGCGGCATCGTCTTGATCGGAGATGGCAGCGTCGGGATTCGCGGTGTTCATAGCGAGCTTGGCCAATGCAGTCTGGTAAGGCTGTGCGACATTGTGAACGTAGGTTTTCTGCGGGATTTTGAAAGAGGCTTGACACAGGCTCCTTAAGCGAACTAGCAAGCACATAACAAGCGTTATGTGCTATTTCGCTGAACGCTTAGAGCCGAGGAGTCCGACGATGAATGCACCTGTGGCCAATCTCCTGCCTGCCAAGATTGCAGACTTCTATCCCAGGGGGGTGAAGCCGGAGCGCAAGCTGACGACGCGTGAGGAGTTCCTGCAGGCGGCTCGCGATCTGGTTCCGGAACTGCGCCGCAATGCGTTCAAGACGATTGAAGCCCGCCAGCCCGCGTGCGAAAACGTGGCTGCGCTGGTCAAGGCCGGCCTGTTCGGCATTTCGCGGCCCAAGAAGTATGGCGGTGCCGGGCTGGAACTGAGCGATCAGTTCGCTGTCGGCGCGGTCCTCGCTGAGGGTGATGCCAATCTCGCTTGGGATTATATCGTCTGGGAAGTGCACAGCTGGCTGCTCGGGATGGTTTCCGAACAGACGCAGGATGAAGTGTTCGGATCGTCCGAGGTTACGATCTGCAGCGGTGTGTTCAATCCGATGCGCGCAAAAGCCCGTCCGGTTGAAGGTGGCTACATGGTTTCGGGTGGCTGGCACTACGGTAGCGGTTCAACGCACAGCAACTGGGTATGCTGCGCCGCGCTCGTCGAAGGCCGTATGCTTCCCAATGGCCGCCCGGAAAACCGTGTGATGATCCTGCCGCGCGCCGATGTCGATGTGCTCGACACCTGGCGGATGCGCGGCCTTGGCGGCACCGGCAGCCACGACATTTCGATCCCCGATGAAGTGTTCGTGCCCGAGCATCGCACGATCCTGCGCATGACGCTCGACACCGGCCTCGCTCCTGGCGCTGATCTGCACGATGCCGATGGCACGGTGGCCTATCGTTTCCCCGCCACGCCGGGTGCGCACCTTGCGGCAGCGGCCACTTCGATCGGGGTGGCCAAGGCGGCGATCGGCGAGTTCACCGAGTACATGACAAACCGCGTCTATCTGACCGGGCAGAAGCAGTCTGATATGGCCGCGCCGTTCATCCGGATCGGTGAAGCTTCGATTGCGGTGGAAGCGGCTGAACTGCTGTTCCAGAACGTGACGCGGGAGATCGAGGCGGGCCTGCGCGCCGGCATTCAGCCGACCACCCTGCAGCGGGCGAAGGCGCGCATGGTCACTGCCCAGGTGACGCGCGTGGCCAAGCAGACGGTCTATTCGATGATTGAAGGTGCCGGTTCGACCGCGATGTCGGAAAGCTCGCTGTTGTCCACCTACCTTGGCGAAGTTACCATGATGGGGTCGCACATTTCGACCCAATACGACCTCGGCCCCGAAAACTACGGCCGTGTGCTGCTCGGGCTTGAGCCCTGCAATCCGCTGATCTGAGGAGTAGACCGTCATGAAGAAGCAAATCATAATCCCCGCTGGGATGCAAGGTGCCTATGACCATATGCACTTCGCCCCCGCCGTGAAAGTCGGCGATACGGTCTATGTTTCGGGTCAGGCCGGCATCAAAGCCGATGGCAAAGTGGCTGAGACGCTGGAGGAGCAACTTCACCTCTGCTTCCAAAAGATCGCGCTGGTGCTTGAAGCGGCGGGAGGCACGATCAACGATATCGTCGAACTGGAATCGTTCCATGTGGGCGATATGGTGGCTGACACCCCGACAATCTTCAAGGTCAAGGACCAATACCTGACGCGTGACTATCCGGCTTGGTCCGCCTTCGGGGTAACCATGCTGGCGGTGCCCGGCTTGCTTGTCGAGATCAAGGCCGTGGCCGTGATCGGTTCCGGCAACTGACTGGTAACGGGAGGAGCAGCCCATGGAATTGATCCTCCATAACAATCCCCGCTCAATGTTTTCCGAGAAGGTCAGGCGCGTCCTGGCCTTCAAGGGTTTGGACTGGACCGATATCGAAGTTCCGGGCCTTCCGCCCAAGTCCTTTCTTACGCCGCTGACAGGCGGCTACCGCCGGATGCCGGTGCTGCAGATCGGTGCGGATATCTATTGCGATTCCGCTCTGATTGTTCGCAAGCTCGAAGAGATCGCGCCGGATCCTACGGTCTTCCCTGCAAGCAGCGCTGGGACGGCTGAGATGATCGCGGACTGGGTCGATCACCGGGTGGCTATGTGGTCGATCATTTCGGTATTCCCCGACTTCCTCCCGCATGTCACCGAGGAGTTCATCAAGGACCGCACCGCGCTGGTTGCCGACTTCGCGCCGGACCGGGTAAAGGTTCTGGCACCGCATACCTTGGCGCAGTTCGAACAGTTCGCGTTGATGCTCGACGCCGCGCTGGGGCAGCATCCGTTTGTGGCGGGTGCGGATTTTTCGATTGCCGATGCCTCCTGCTATCTCGTTGCATTCTTTGCACGCAACAGCCCGCGCGCTTTTGCGCCCTTGCAGGTGCGGCCTCGCATTCTGGCGTGGATGGACCGTATGGAGGCCATTCCTGCACCAGCTGTCACAGCCAAGGAACAAGCCTATCCGCTGGGCGTGGCTGCGGCGACAGAACCAGCCGATCTTGGCGATTTTTCGGCTGAAGGCGATTCTCTTGCGCTTGGCCAGATCGTTTCGATTTCAGCGGATGACTACGCGAAGGAGCGGATTGTCGGCGAGATCGTCAAGCTGACGTCCCAAGCGATAGGCGTGCGCCAGCATGATGATACGCTGGGCGATACGGTGATTCACTTCCCTCGCATCGGATTTACCATTGATGTGGTGTTGGGAGCCTGAGCGATGTCTGACGCCGCACCGGCCGACAAGCTGAAGCGCGCGATGCGCTCGTTGCCCAGCGGCGTGGCGATCATCACCGTGCGCGACCCAGAGACAGGCAAACCCTTCGGTATGGCCATCTCGTCGATGATCTCGGTATCGATGGACCCGCCGACCATGCTCGCAGCGATCAACCGCAACTCAGCCAACCACGAAGTGTTTGCGCGCGCGGAGCGGTTCTGCATCAATCTGCTGAGCGTCGATCATCGCGATGAGGTGGCCTTGTTTGCCTCGGGCCAGCGTCGCGACGAACGCTTCGGTTCGGACGGCTGGGTCGAAGTTGATGGCGTCTTCTGTCTTGCTGATGCCACTGCAATTATATGCGCGCGGCACAACAGCATGATCGTGGGCACGCACGAGATCTTCGTCGGTGAAGTGCTCGATGTGCGGCATGAGATGCAGGCGCGGCCGCTCGGATGGCTGAACGGCGGATTTCATGATCTGGCACCGATGCGAGCCAACGAAGCGGTGCAATGATAAGCTGCAAGGTCAGCAGGGGAGGCCAAGGAATGCGCTGGATGATCTCGACTGTGGGGTTGCTGATTGCGGCTGCTTCCATTTCCGCCGCGAGCACGCCGCGCAGCACCGACTGGGATCTGCTCGGCAATTCGTCCGAGATGCAGCACCATTCCGATCTCACCGCGATCAACACCGGCAACGTCGCCAGTCTGGGCCTCGCCTGGGCTGTCGATCTGCCTACCGAGACGGGCCTTGTCGGCAATCCGCTGATCAAGGACGGCATCGTGTTCCAGAGCGGGCCAGGCGGGGCGATCTTTGCAAACGATGTGCGCACCGGCAAACAGCTGTGGACCTACTTGGCCGAACCCAAGATCGACGAGGCCTCGCTCGCTGCTCTGATCAGCCATCAGACGAGCCGCGGCCTTGCGCTGCAGGGCAGCAACGTGATCGTGGCCACCGGCGATTGCCGCCTCATCGCGGTCGATCAGAAGTCCGGCAAGAAGTCGTGGGAAGTGCAATCGTGCAACCCCAAGGAGATGTACGGCATCACTGGTGCTCCGCGCGTTGGCGGCGGCATGGTGTTCATCGGCAACTCGTGCATGGACACCGGCATGAGCCGCGGCTTCGTCGAGGCCTTTGATGCGACGACCGGCCAGCGCAAGTGGCGCTTCTATACCACGCCCGGCGATCCGGCGAAGCCGCAGGAAGATGCGGTGCAGGACATGGCTGCCAAGTCGTGGGGCACCGACTGGTGGGGCAAGGCTCACGGCTGTGCGAGCGTGTGGGATGCGATGACCTACGACGAGAAGCTCGGTCAATTGATCATCGGCACCGGTGGCCCGGCACCTTGGCCGGTCAACCAGCGCGCCGCTGACGCGGGCGATGAGCTCTTTACCAATTCGATTGTCGCGCTCGATGCCAAAACCGGTGCCTACAAATGGCACTTCAAGCAGGTTCCGCACGATGGATGGAATTATGAAGCCGCGATGGGCATCATGATCGCGGACTTGCCGATCGGCGGCAAGGACCAGCATGTCGTGCTATCGGTGCCGAAGAACGGCTTCACGTATGTGCTCGATGCGGCCACCGGAAAGTTCATCAGCGGCAAGAACTATGTCGATGTGAACTGGACCAAGGGGCTCGATGCCAATGGCCGCCCGATCCCTGAACCCGCCACGATGTATTGGCAGAACGCAGAGCAAAAGGCGATCATGATGCCCAGCACGATGGGCAGCCACGGCTGGGAAGCGCTGGCGTTCGATCCCGCGACACACCTGCTTTTTATCCCGGCGATGACCATCCCGACCGAAATCGGCATGGCCAAGAAGGGCCACAACGGCATCTACATGGATTTTTACGCCGGGGACGCGCCCGGTGCGCCGGTCAAGCCTTACAGCGAAATTGTCGCATGGGATCCGGTGACGCAATCGGCCAAGTGGCGCGCACGCGGCGTGATGCCGATCAATGGCGGGCTGCTGCACACCGCAGGCGGGCTCGTGTTCGAAGGCACGGCTGATGGCAAGTTTGAGGCTTATGACGCCGCCTCCGGCAAGCTGCTGTGGAGCGCGCGCGTTGGCGGGGCGATCCGCGCCGCGCCTTCGACGGTGATGGTGGATGGCGAGCAGTATATCATCGTTCCCACCGGCAACGGCGCAGCATCTTCAACCGCGTCCTATGTCTCGCGCTATACCTCGACCCCCGAGGCGCGCACGCCGCCGCGCCTCCTCGCCTTCAAACTTGGCGGCAAGGCGAAGTATCCTGCATTCGCAAAATTCGAGCCGACCCCGCTGCCGCCGCAGCCGAGGCCCAATGCCGAACTGGCACACGATGGCTACAAGGTGTTCAAAGCCAATGCCTGCTCGGCTTGCCACGGGGCGGGCGGCGCTGCTGTGGGCAATCGTCCGCCCAACCTCAACAAGATGCCCCCGGCTGATCTCGCCACACTACGGATGGTGGTGAAGGATGGTGCGTTGGCCCCCAACGGCATGCCCGGATTCAAGGATCTGAGCGATGCCGAGTTGGAAGCGCTCTACGCCTATATCATCAACGAGGCATGGAACGCCTACGACCTCGATCGGGGCAAGCCGGTTACCTCCACCGCGCATTGATCGGGCGTTCAGAAGAAAGGCAGCCTGTACTTGCTTAGGCAATTGCAGGCTGCTGTTGACGGGTGACAGCCGAACAAGCGGCGCGTATGCGAGACGGACTGGGGTAATCGGGGCTCGCAATGGATTCTGCCACAAATCAGAATATTGATATTGATGATTTGGTCTTGCCCGAATGGATCGGGACGAATGCAAAGGGCCGAGCAACGCGCGAGTTGATCCTGCGGACGGCGCTCAAGGTTCTGGTTGAAGAGGGTTATGGCGCGATGAGCATGCGCCGCGTCGCTAGCCTCGCAGGTCTCAAGTTCGGCAACCTGACATATCACTATCCCAGCCGCGATGAACTGGTGACCGAACTGCTGGATTCGGTGATCAAGGCCTACGAATGTGCGTTCGACAACATGATTGCGACCAGCCAGTTCGATCCTGCAGAGCAGCTTGCGCTTTATGTCCGGCTGGCTTTCGCCAGCATGCAGCATTCCAATCAGGCGCGTTTTGCGCCTGAAATCTGGGCCTTGTCGAACCACGAGCCCAATGCGGCACTGCGCATGTACAGCATGTACGACCGGGCCCTGCGGCTCGTCGAAAACATCCTGGTGGTATTGCGGCCCGAGCTTGTGAGCGATCAGATCAAGGCGCTGGCGATCTATTGTCTCTGTTCGATCGAAGGGTTCGTCGTGTTCGTCGGCGCCGACAAGCCATTCCAGCCCTGGCGCCCGGCGATGGAGCGTCTGGCAATCAAATCGGTGGTCGATTTGGTGACGACGGCAGACGCTGCCCTGATCGGGACCCTGCCCAAGCTGCAGCGGAACTGGGCACCGAGCGGCCCCGCCTGACAGGCGCTATCCCAGCAGCATCAGCGCGCGATCCACGCTGATCGTGCGATAGGTCTCGCTGATCAAGGAATCGCACGTCGCGCTTTCGATGCGCACCTTGGCAGCTGCATAGGTGGCGCTATCGCGTGCCACCTCGTGCCAGCGCACGTGTGTATTGCTGACGATGCGCTCAAGCTCGCGGAAGGGGAGATCCTCGCGGCCTTCCCTCAGGCCCTCGGCCACGCCGGCTTCTACTTCGGGCAGCCACAGTTCGGGCTGCAGCGTGCTGGCATAGTTGGCGATTATCGCCGTATCGCGTGTAGTCAGCACCAGATCGCCCCCCGGAGCCGCACCGTCGGCTGCATAGGCGTAGCACTGCCTGATCCGGTCGCGCGCAGCCTCGGGCTCGCGGTGGATCGGCGGGAGTGCGCCGGGCGTGCCATCGGGCACCGCGAGATGCGTTATGCCATGCGCATTGATCGCCGAGAGCACCGCCACCGGATCGGCTGCAACGCAGACTTCCTTGCGCTCCGGCCAGAAATCGAACGGCGAGTGATCCCCCCAGCGTTGCCCGACGTGAAACAAGTAGATTTCGGGATAGATTTCGCGGTTCCGGCGGTCCCGTCCTGCCTGGTCATAGAACGCCGCTGTCGCCAGCGAGATGAGCAGACCGGCACCAAGCGCCCCGAGCGGTTCGCGCACCACAATGCCGAGACGGTCCTGAACGCCCCAATCCAGCAAGGTACGCGGATCAACGTCGGCCCCGCCTTGCGCGGCACCAAAGCTCCCGAACCAGACTTGCGAGGCGGTGTGCATCTTTCAGGTTCCAGACCATGAATCTTGCCGGTGGACGGAGAGTGTTCCGGGCGGTAGGAATAGGTCAATTGATCTAATAACTATCGTGCCGTGATTTGTCGACGGCCACAATCGGGGAAGCAGCCATGCGCGTCGCTGTGATCGGGACCGGGTTGATGGGGGCCGCAATCGCGGAAGTGCTGCTTAAGGCAGGGCATGACGTCGTGGTATACAACCGCACGCGGGCCAAGCTGGACCCGCTGCTGGCACTGGGCGCGGTGGCTGCCACAACACCCGGAGAGGCTATCGCAGAGGCCGAGGCGACGTTCCTTGTCCTCACGGACGCCGGCTGCATGGAACATGTGCTGCTGAGCGATGAAACCCGTCCTGCATTGGCGGGAAGTCGGTTGATCAACGTCGCGACCGTCTCACCAGACGAAGTGGAGACGCTGGGCCGCAGCATTGCAGCGAGCGGAGGCGATCTGGCCGAACTGAGCGTGCTGGCCTATCCCGATCACGTTCGTGCGCGTGCAGGGCACTACATCATCGGCTGCAGTGATGCGCTTGCGGGTTTCTGGCAGGATATCGTCACCCCGCTTGGCCTTAGTGCGCACCGCATCGGTGTTCTGGGTGATGCAGCGCGAGGCGATCTCGCCTTTGCCGCAACCTTCGTATTCAATATCACCGCAGCCGCGTTCACGGCTGCTATGGCGACGAAACTGAAAGTCCCGTCCGAGGTGATCTTGCGGCAGTTGACCGAAAATCCCGCGATTGCGGTAACCGGGGCGGCCGAGCTGTTGCCGCAGATATTTGCGGGCGAGTACCTTGAGAGCCTCGCCTCGATCGATACGGTCGCCATGGCGCTGGACATGGCTTTGCCGCAGGCGCGCCGCATCGGCATTCCGACCAAGATCCTTGAGGGGTTCCAGGAACTCTACGCCGAGGCCTCGCGCCGGGGGCTGGGCAGCAAGGACGTTGCCAGTGTCTACGAAGTGCTCATGAAGCCCTAGGCTGGCGGACGCCGGCGGCGGCCGGTGGAAGCTGTTGCCGGATGGGCACAGATGCTGACTTGAATGAACAATCAAACAATTTCTGCCCGTATGGCTTGACTTTGGATGGCCTTGGGTAAAGTGTTTTTATGTCATGTGACAAGTTCGTGATGCTCGTCAGGATCTTCGGCGCTGCCCTGCGGGGGGGGCGGTGAGGCATTGGTCGCTTTGGAAGGATATGAATATGCTGCGAGACAGGATCGATTTTCTGGGGCGGGCCAGCGCGATTGCCGTGACCGGGGTGCTCATTATCGCTCATCCGGCGCAGGCGCAGGAAGCCGGCACCGCGACTGCAACCGCGAATGAAGCGAGCCTCGGCGAAATCGTCGTCACTGCACAGCGCCGCGAACAGAACCTGCAGGATGTGCCGGTCGCCATTTCGGCCATCGGCGGCGCATCCTTGCGCAATCTGGGTATTCACGATTCCGGCGATATCAGCAAGGCAGTGGCCGGCGTCACGCTCAATGCCAACATCGGCGGCGGCGGCGCCAACGCAAACCTCGTGGTTCGCGGCATCGCGCAAACCGATCTTTCCGCCACGCAGGAATCGCCGAACTCGATCTATATCGACGACGTCTATCTCAGCTCGCCGAATTCGGCCGGCTTTGCGGTCTATGACCTTTCGCGCATCGAAGTGCTGCGCGGGCCGCAAGGCACGCTTTTCGGCCGTGCATCGAGCGGCGGTCTGGCCAACTTCATCACTACCAAGCCGAGCAAGGAATGGAACGGCTTCGCCGAAGTCGGCTACTCCAGCTACAATGACGTTCGGCTTGAGGCGGCCGTCGGTGGTCCTCTTTCGGATCGTGTGCGTTTTCGCCTTTCGGGCGGCTACGAAAAGGCCGATGGATGGCTTCGGAATTCCAGCCTTTCGACGCCGAACCAGTATGAAAAGAACAGCTTCGGCATTCGCGGCCAGCTTGAGGCCGATCTGACCGATGCGCTCACTGCGCGCCTTTCGGTGAGCTATGACAAGAGCCCACGGCACCGCGAGGGTGCCTACATCTCGACACCGGCTACGATCGATGCCGTGACCGGTCAGCCGCGCTATCTGGGCGCAACCGAGGATCAGGGAACCGGCCCAGGCAACGATTTCTTCGGCTATCGTGACAAGGATGGAAAGTTCAATGCCACCGGCTTCAACGACGTGGGCTACCTGACCAACGAGCGCTTTTCGCCGACGCTCTATCTGACCTACAATCTGGGTGAGGCGACGATTACCTCGATCTCGAACTACACCAAGTTCAAGTTCGACTATCAGGAGGACGCCGACGGCGGGCCAAATCCCATCGCATCGTTCAACTACAGCCAGAATCTCGATCAGTACTCTCAGGAACTTCGGGCCAATGGCAAGACGGGAAATCTGACCTATACTGCCGGTTTCTACTATCTGAACACCAACCAGGTTCAGCCGCAGCACTTCCCGTTCACGGGCTTCGCTGTGGAGTTCTTCAACGACGTCAAGCAAAAGACGAACAGCTGGGCGCTGTTCACGCAGCTGGAATACAAGCTGACCGACAAGCTCAACGTGACAGGTGGCATCCGCTTCACCAACGAGAAAAAGAACTTTTTCTCGCGCACCTTTGCCGGGGCGGTCGGCGCACCGAATGTCCTTGTCTATGATTTCAGCGCGACCACCCCGGTGGTCGGCTCGTTGTCGCACATCGATGACAAGCTCTGGAGCGGCAAGGTCGGCCTCGACTACAAGCCGGATGACAACACATTGCTCTATCTCACGGTTTCGCGAGGCGTGAAGGCTGGCGGGTTCAACACCAACCTCAACGGCTTCCCCGATCAGGCGTTCCTCGATGCCAACGGCGGGCTGAACTTTTTCGGCGCTCCTGACACGGATTTCATCCCCGACACCCGCTTCAAGGACGAGCATCTCTGGGCCTATGAAGCAGGCGCCAAGCTGGACGTGCTCGATCGCAAGCTGCGCGTGAACCTCAGCACGTTCTACTACAAATACACCAACTTCCAGGGCTACAACTTCCGCGGCCTGGTGGGCGTGGTTGCGAACAACGACGCACGTCTCTATGGCGGTGAGCTGGAAATTCATGCGCGGCCCATGTCCAGTCTGGATCTGAACTTCGCCGCTTCCTACCTGCATACCAGGCTGATCGACGTTCAGACCGCCCACAGCGGCGTGATCGATCAGCAGGCGGCGCAGGCGCCGAAGTGGACTTTCAACGGCAGCGTTACCAAGCGCTTTGAACTGCCGTTCGGTACGCTCGGATTTACCTGGGATGGCAACTACCTGGGCAGCCGCTACACTTCCACAGACAACAATGCGGGCACTCTTATCCGCTCGTCGTTCGTCCACAACGCCCGCGTTTCGCTCGACATCGAGAAGCAAGGGCTGGAACTGGCACTCTTCGTAAAGAACATCAGCAATATGGACCGGATGACCTTCAGCTATGATCTGGCCGCTTCGTATGGCAGTTTTCTGCAAGGCTATGCACCGCCGCGCTGGTTCGGCGGGTCTATCCGCAAGTCGTTCTGACAGGCGCATCCTGAATGCGAGGGGCGCGAGTGGCGGAGCAATCCGCCCCTCGCGTCTTTTCTTGTCTGATTGGAACACGTCCACGGGTGGTTGCGGGCAAAGAAAACGCCCCGGCACCGCAAAGGGTGCCGGGGCCGCCCCCATCTGATTGTAACCGCTGCCTATCAGCCTTCGAGGTGGCCGTACTGCAGCTGCTTGCGGCGATAGACAACATGGAGCTGAGTGAAGGCCAGAAGACCTTCGACGCCGAGTTCAGCGCCCTGGCCCGATTGCTTGGCACCGACAAACGGGGTCGTCACAAAGGCGCTGCCGTGGTCGTTGACCCAGACCATCCCGGATTCCAGACGTCCGGCGATTTCGTTGCCGAGATCGATATCGGGTGTCCAGATCGAGGCACCCAGCGCGTAGGACGAGGCATTGGCGCGGGTGATGGCATCTTCCACATCGGTGAACTTGATGAACGGCATGATCGGCGCAAACTGCTCCTCATCGACGAGGCGCGCGCCATCGGTGATATCGCGCACCACAGTGGGGCGCATGAAGTAACCCGGGCGATTGAGCACTTCACCGCCGGCCACGATCGTGCCGTTGGTCCGCGCGTCTTCGAGGAATTCCTGCGCGCGTTCGAACTGAGCCTTGTTGTGGATCGGGCCGAGGGTCGTTGCCGGATCGAGCACATCGCCCACCACATGCGCATCGCAGCGATCAGCCACCTTGCTCACCAGCTCATCATAGATATCGGCATGGGCATAGATGCGCTTGATGCAGTTGCAGATCTGGCCGGCATTGGTGAAGCCGGCATACATGATGAAGTCCGCAACGATATCGAGATCGACGCCCGGCATGATGATGGCCGGATCGTTGCCGCCCAGTTCGAGCGTCAGGCGCTTCATCGTGGCTGCCGCCGCCGACATGACGCGCTTGCCGGTCTCGCACGAGCCGGTGAAGGTGATTTTGGCCACATCGGGATGCGCCGTCAGCTTTGGTCCGAGATCGTTGGCATCGGTCACGATGTTGATCACGCCAGCCGGGAAGATCGGCGCGAGCAGCTCGCCCAGGCGCAGCGTGGCAAGCGGCGTGGTGGGGGCGGGCTTGATCACCACGGTATTGCCGGCGAGCAAAGCCGAAGGGGCCTTGAAACCGACGAGCAGGATCGGGAAGTTCCACGGAATGATCGCACCGACGACGCCGAGGGGGCGGCGTTCTGCCACGGCAATGCGAAAATCATCCTCATGCAGAACTTCTTGCGGGATCTCGAGATCGGCGAGGCCGCGAATGAATTCGACTGTGTAGTCGACCTCTTCCTTCGATTCGCCGATGGGCCGGCCGACTTCGAGGCTGAGCAGCCGGTAGAATTCATCTGCATGGGCTTCGATCACATCGGCGATCTGGTGCACCAGCTTGCGCCGCTCGGCAATCGGGGTCGCCGCCCAGGCGGGGAAGGCGGCCTTTGCGGCGGCTACGGCCTGATCTAGCTGGGCTTCCGAAGCGCGCGGTGCGATCGCGAGGATTTCTTCGGTCGAAGGGTTGATCACGTCGATCGTGCTGGCACCGTCGACCAGCGCGCCTCCGATCAGGAGCTTGTACTCGCTCATCATGCGTTCTCCGGGTTTTTTGCGTTCAACGGCCGTCCGGCCTCACCGCCGGCATGGCGGATCGCGCAGAGTTATGTCAATTGACAAGTTAATCTGCAAGAGACATCTTACTCCTTGTAGGTTATTTCATTTTGAGGGATGCTCAGGCCGCGATTTTCCGGCTGGCAGATGCCTTTTTGTGGGGAGATGTGATTGTATGAAAACGGGAATCAAGATGTTCGTGGGCGCACTGTCTGCCGCTGCTGCCATCTGCGCAGCACCCGTTCAGGCGCGTCCGGCCCGTGCCGGCGTGGCTGCAGTGCAACGCGCGATTGATGCAAAATTCGACGCTTTGGCTCGCGACATGGCGCGCGGGGAAACCGGCGCACGCATCGTTGCCAAATTGTACTGGCCGGAAGCAAGCGCTGGTGTGGAAGGCATTCCCAAGCCCTTGACGGGACTGGCCGAGCTTGGCGCCCTGATGCAGGCTTCGGTGCCGGCAGGGACGGGCGTCGTCTGCAAGTTCACGCAGTCGGGCAAGTTGGTCGTATCTGGCAATATGGCGACTTCTTTCGGCACCGCCAGCTGCCAGAAGCCGGGAAGTGACAAACTGGAGGTATCGCGCTCGCTGCATGTGTGGGAAAAGCGCGGCAAGCAGTGGAAGATGATCCGCGAACAGCTTGCGATGGGTTCGTACGACTGATCCGCCATGGCATGCCATGCCGCCCGCCTTCGCCCGGCGGGCGGCCTCCAACTGACGAAAGTGAAGCGATGAATCAGCCAGCAGCGCAGCGACACAGCCTGATCTCGGTGGTGGTCGCCATTGCAGTCGGCGTGGTCGGTGCAATGGTGTCAAACACTCTGCCGGCCTTTCTGGCCGTGCTGGCGCGGGCGCGCGGGCTGACTGAAAGCCAGGCCGGACTGAGCGCGATGGCGGACATTGGAGGCATCGCCTTTGGCATGACGCTGTGCGGGCTGCTGCCCGGTCTGGTCCGCCGACTCACCTGGCGCGGCGCGATTGCGGGTGGACTGCTCTTGCTGATGGCGGCCAATCTGCTCTCGATCTGGGTTGTGACCTTCGGGCCTTATCTGGCAGTGCGCGTGCTTGCGGGACTTGGTTCGGGTGTGGTCATCGCCATCGTCTATGCCGTGCTGGCCGAAGGCGACGGCGCGCGATCTTTGGCGACATACAATGTGGGGCAGCTGGCCACGGCATCTTTCGCGATTCCCTTCTTCAGCAAGTTGGCCGACACATATGGAATATCGATCCTGTTCATGATCATTGCCGGCCTGGCGGCGGCGTCGCTGCTGCTGGTTCCGGCCCTGCCGCGCGAGTCCGTGCGCGAAATGGCGGCGGAGGAGCACCACGGCCACGCCAAGGAAACGGTCAGTCTGGCAGGATGGCTGGGGATCGGTTCCGTGCTGCTCATGTTCGTCGGCGTAGGCAGCGTTTTCGGGTTCCTGTCCTACATGGGCGCGGCTTGGGGCGCAGATCCGCTGCAAGTGGAAGGCAATGTCTCGAAAGTCGTCTTCGCGGGGATGGTCGGGGCGCTCGTGGTCTCGGTTGTCGGATCGCGCTTCGGCTATCAGCGTCCGATGATCATCGGCTTTCTCTTGCTGCTGGTGACGGCCGGCCTCTTTGCTGCGATCAAGCCTGTCGCGGCGTTCCTGGCGATCGGTGCGGTGTTCTATTTCGCGGTCAACGTGACGATGACCTACCAGTTCGAAGCCGTGACCGAGATCGATACCACCAGCAGCGCTGCCATGCTTGTCAGCGCGGGAACGCTGGGTGGCATGGCGATGGGTCCCGCGATTGCGGGCTACCTGGTGACGGCGGACTACATGCTGGTGAACCTGCTGGGCCTCGCCACCTTTGCCTGCTCGCTGCTGCTAATGCTGGCTGCGCAGGCGGTTCATCGCCGCCAGATGGCCAGCGCTTGACGGCCTTCGGGTAGGCTCTCAGGCGGACTTGGGGTCGCCCCTGTTCTCACCCGTTGCCAGCTTGACGCTCATGACCATGGCGGGGAGGTAGAGCGCCAGCATCGTGACCAGCAGGCCAGTGCCCTGGAACCGGTCGATGAACAGGCCGGACAGTGCGCCGCCGCTGGCATAGCCGACCTGAATCGAGAAATACCAGCCGCTATAGGCGGTCGAGAACTGCTCCGGTACCACAGCGCGGCGCACGAGATTGATCCACATGAGCTCGCCTGCCGCTAGGCCGAGGCCGAGGAACCCCGTGCCGATGATCGCCAGCACTGTGGTGGGCGTCTGCAGCATCAGCCCATAGGCGGCGAGACCCAGGACGATCATGGTCGAGATACCCAGTGCGCTCCAAACCGGCGGGAACTTGTCCATCGCCCAACCAATCACCAACGCGCCAACGACGGCGGTGATCGAAAGGATGCTGACCAGGTAGCTCTGGAACTCGGAATCGAAGCCGGCCTGCTTCATCAAGGTGGTGATATGCGAGAACATCGCCACGGCGGTCACGCCGGTGCCGAACACGGCAAGGCCGGTGAAAACCAGCTGGCCGATCCCGATGGACGCGGCGACGTCCTTCCAGCTGCCTTTCACCGCCGCCGCCGCATCCGCGATCTGCTCAGCCTCTTTGGCGGGCTGGGCGGCGAGATAACGGCTGCGTCCGGTGAAGTACAAGGCGGCGGTCAGCGGAAGGCTGCACAGCGCGATCACAGCCAGTGTGACCGAAGCGCTGCGCCAGCCGAACAGGCCGATGAGGTGCTCGGTCAGCGGCGCCATCACGATCCCTGCGCCTGAGGCAAAGGCCCAGAACACCGAGAGCGCGGTGCCGAACTTGTCGGTGAAGTAGCCCGCGATGATGACCGGCGCGGAGACCATGAGCACGACTTTGCCGACCCCCATCAGCATGCGCAGAGCATAGAGTTCGGCAAACTGGGATGAATAGATCATGCCGATCAGGCTGACGGCCTGCGCAACGACTCCGAACACCACGAAAGGCCAGGGGCCATAGCGATTGATCACCGGCGCGATCACCAGTGCAAGCGGTGCAACCAGCCACATCGCCGAAACCAGACCGCCGCTTTGGGTGGCTGACCAATGCAGATCATCCGCCTGCGCGGCGGCGAGGAAGATGAAGGAATAGAGGCAAATGCCCATCAGGACGACAACGGCCGCCGAAAGGCCGCCGATGATCTGCCAGGGATAGAGCGTGCTGCTTGCCCGCGCGGGTTTGATGTCTTCCATTGCCGTCATCGGGGCGCTCCCTGGTTATGCGTCACGGTTGTTGTCTGGTCTATTGACCTAATGCAGATTGTGCGCTGCTGGTAGCGGAATATCGCGGGTCAGGCGGCCGTGGCGCGCCGGATGGATCACTCAAGAAAACGGGGCCGCCCCTTGCGGAGCAGCCCCGTCATGGCGGTCAAGCCGGGCCTCAGTTCTCGATCTGGACTTCGAAGCCGCTGTAGAACGAACGCTTGCCGTCGTAAGGCATGTCGGTGATGCCTTCGAGCGCGGTGATGCGCGGGTCAGCCATGTACTTGGCGCCCATTTCGTCGCGCGCGGCGCGCGAGGGGTAGAACGTCTGGCAGATCCAGAGCGTTTCATCTTCCTCAAGCTTCACGGCCATAGCGAACGAGGTCAGCTGGCCAGGAATCAAGTCTTCGACAAGTGAATCGATCGTAGCGACAGCACCAAGGTCCTTCCAGACTTGGGCGGAAATGGTAGCGGTCTTCTTCCACTCATCCACGCGAGCCTTCTTCACAGGCAGAACCAGCAGATCCATGTATTTCGACATCAGTTTTCTCCATTTTTGAGACAGAACTAGAAGGGCTTCCGGTCGGTCAGAGATCGAGGAAGGTGAAGCCGGCTGCCTTCGCACGCGTGAGGTAGGCATCCGGGGTGATGATGTTTTCGATAAAGTAGAGGCCGTGGGCCGGGGCGGGCTGGCCGTCGAGGCCGGCCATGCGTTCAAGCACGAGGGCTGCGCCAAAGCCCGTCACCGGAGCCTGACCGGTCATGCTGACCATGGCATGGCGCGAAGACTTTGGCTGGCCGTTCAGATCCGTGCCCGAGAGTTCAACGATGACTTCGGCCGAGGGGCCGGTGCCGGCCTTGGTGCCAGCGGTTTCGGCTACCGCGAAAACGAACACTATGTTGGCCGCGTCCGTCGCTTCGGCAAGCGCTTGAATGTCAAGCACGCCATAGATGGAGCCGTCGAGCTCGGTGCCATCAACGATCCTCACACGCCTGACGTTCTCGCCGCGCTGTACCCAGCGGTAGGCACCGTTCTCGCGGATCATCGCGCCGCCCATCACCGGGCCGAGGCGGGCCGAATCTGCAGACGCCGCGGGGCCGCCAATGTCGGCCGGATCCAGCAAGCTGATCATGGTGATCGTATCGAGCTTGCTGTAGGCCTTTGCGGCTTCCAGCGTGATCATCACGCCCATGCCGCCGAGCCACTCGCTGCTGAGCACCAAAGTGGAATTGGGATTGCGGATATACGTGGCGATGTCGGTCGCCAGTTCGATCATGACGGTCGAAATGCAGGTGAAAGGCACGCCGCGATCACGCGCAAAGCGCGCTGCGTTGCTCGTGGTGTCCTTGAGGAAAATGCCGACCGCGCTCACCGCACGGTCACCGAGGCCGAGATCGGCCTTGGACAAATCAATTGCTACCGCCTCGGCATTGCCAAGCTCGGCGACCAGCGCAGCGGCGCGGGCGACATCACGAACACCAAGGAGCAGGGGCAGTTGCGGGTGAGCCTTGCGTAAGGAGCGAGCGACGTGATTGCCTACGTGGCCGGTGGCGCCAATCACCAGAACTGGATTGAGGGACATGAACATTCTCGCTTTGCAAAGTTGATGCTACGACTCGTAAATTACGAATCGTAACCTGTAAAGCGCGAATGTTCGGGACACCTAGCTGACTGCGAAATCGCTCGTCGTGCCAGCAGGTGCCTGCGGCATTCTGTCGAGCTGTCCCAGGAATGCGCCGTGGAAGATCTGGATCAGCGCGGCGGCGCATTCGTCAATAGTGGAATCGCCGCGCAGCATGACCGCGGTTACGGCATCGGCAGCTCCGATCAGGCCGGCGCAAACGATCCGCAGGTGGCTCTCGGCAAGACCTGTCCGCGCCGTGAACGCCGATATAAGTAGCGCGATATGGCGGTCCGCCATTTCCACATAGGTCCCTTCGGTCATCATGTTGCCGGCCATTGCGGTGTTGAGCATCTGCCAGTCCCGGGCCGTCTCGGAGGCGATGTAGCACCGTGCGATCCCGCTCAGCAGTTCCCCCAAGGTAAGTGTCCCGTCGTCAGCGATCACCTTGATCTCGCTGCGCTGGCGCTCATCAAACATCGTGCACAGTTCGATCAGCAGGCCCTCGCGGGTGCCGAAGTGGTCATAGACCACCGGCTTGGAGATATCGGCATGGCGGGCCAGCTTGCCCAGCGTCAGCGCATCGCACCCTTCCAGCCTGATGAGGTCCACGGCTGCATCGAGCAGCAGGTCACGGCGATCTTGTCTCGACAGACGTTTTTTCATCATGCCCCCGGCGGAAGTGATTTACATACTACTAGTAGTCAGTTATTCATTTGAACGGCTCAACGCAATCGTGAGTCCATCAAATTTCCGGTTCCTGTTCACAAAAGGGTGAATGCCATGTCTGACACCGTTGCACTTGAAAAGCCTGTTCTTTCCCGCGTTCCGTTCGGCGTTGCGCCGGAAGAACTGCTTGAGATCGTCCGCCGTGATGGCGGCGTGGTGATCGAGGGCGTGCTCAACGCCGAGCAGGTTGCCGCCGTCAACGCCGAGATGGACGAAGCCTTCGCCAATGAGAAGCCCGCCGGCGAACTGGTTGGTGAGGACGATCCGTTCTATGGCTTCCTTGGCGACAAGACGAAGCGCGTCACGAACGTCTATTCCAAGAGCAAGACCTTTCGCGACAACGTGATCGGCAATCCGACCATCCTGGCCTATGTGAAGGCTGTGATGGGCGAGGCTGGTGAAGAGGTGTGCATCATGGGCTGCCAGGGTATGGGACTGATGGCGGGCCAAGCGGCGCAGGTGCTGCACCGCGATCAGCAGTTCCCCTTTCTCGACAAATTCGGCAAGGAACAGCCTTGCGTGTTGAGCAACATGATGCTGGCGCTGGTTGATTTCACCGATGAGATCGGCGCTACCCGCGTGATCCCCGGCAGTCACCAGTGGGATGACTGGCACAAGGAAGTGACTCCTGAAATGTCCGTTCCGGCGGAAATGAAGGCAGGCGACATCTTTTTCTTCGACGGCCGCACGATCCACGGCGGAGGAGAGAACCGCACCAAGGACACGATGCGCCGATCGATCGCAACAGGCTTCATCACCAGCCTGATGTCGTTTGCCGCGCATGAAGAAGCCTCTGTGTTCTCGGCACCAATCGAAGACGTGAAGACTTGGCCCAAGCAAGTTCAGAAGATGCTCGGTTTCCGCAGCCATGTGATGGAAGGTATCACCTCCTATGGCTCTTGGGTCGTTGATCATAAGTTGCTTGAAGAGGTGCTCGGTCTCGACGACTAAGCCGGCATGACGCCAAGAAAAGCAGCCGCTCCCATCTCGGAGCGGCTGCTTTTTGTGCTTTCGCGCAGCCAAGGCGGCGCATGAAGAAGGGGCCGGGAATGCCCGGCCCATTCATTGCTGGCGCAAACGGCTTGCGGTTAGCCTTGCAGTTCAAATCCGCCATAGAACGCGCGCTTCGGATCGTACTGGTAAGACAGTTCTGCCATGCGCGGATCTGCCTCGTAAGCGGCGTTCACGGCGGCAGCAGCTTCCTTGGATGCGAAGACAACCTCGGTCACACCGATCACTTCGTCTTCGGTGGCGTGGACCGAACGCTGGAACCCTGTCACTTCGCCCATCGGAGTAGCTTCCGGATCGGCGATCCAGTCATTGCAGGCGAGCGCGCCATGCTCAACGTAGATCTTGCCCGACAGCGCACCGACCTTCCTCCACGCTTCGATCTTGTCCTTCGGGACGGGCATAACCAGAATGTAGGAATACTTGGCCATAAAATTCTCCTAGGAAACAGCGCAAACCGGGCCTCCACAGGGAGGTTTTCGATAGCCGACTAACAGTAACTTACGTTCAGTAGTATGGCAACAGGCAATTGCAGCGCATTGACCAGACTCAGCCGAACGGAGCCAGCCCGGCGGACTCGATCGCATTGGTGAGGGGGGCGAGCTGCCGCGCATAATTGCGCCAGCGCCCGCTCGATGCGGTATAAATCGGCCTACGGACTTGGGCGGCGCTGGCCGTGGCGGTGCTGTCCCGGTTGGCCTCCACCCTGAGCAGCGCTGCGTCCCACGGCACGCCCATATGCGCGGCCATGCGCTGTCCGGCCGGTTCGGGATCGGCGACGAAGGCATCGTAGGACAGGGTCTGGATCTGTTCAGGCATCACTGCCTGCCAGTGTGCGACCAGCGCCTGATAGGCGATGAAATAGCGGGCGAGGTCGCCAAGATCATAGCTGAAGGGATAGCCCGCGCCGAACAGCGTGGTGAACATGGCAAGACAATTGTCCGCCGGCTTGCGCTCAAGCAGCAGGATGCGGGCTGAAGGCAGTGTGAGCCGGATCGCGCCAGCATAGAGATAGTTGAGCGGCAACTTTTCGAGCACGATCTGCCCGTTTCCGCCAACACCCGCGAACTGCCCGTACCGCTGCGCCACGCGCGCCGGGGCGGCTGCCGCGATTCGCTCGAAGATGTCGGGCAGGGCGGCAGGCGAACCCTCCATCAGCGCGCGCAGCAGATTGTCGGTCTCGCCATTGCTGGTCGCAGCCGCGCCACCCGTCAGCACCCGCTCGATCAGAGTCGTTCCTGATCGTGGCATACCGACGACAAAGCCGAACGCTGGGGGCTGGAGTTCGGGGGCCGCGCCGAGGCGCGCGCCATCGAACGTTTCGCGGATGCGCTGGAGCTTCCACACGTCCTGCCTGACATCATAGGTGAGCCCGGCGCGGCGCAGCGCAGCACCGCGCGCAAAGCAGGCAAAGGCAGCGTCGTAGTCAGCCAGATCATCGAGTTCCTTGCCCAGCGCATAGTTCAGCGCAATCGCCGCTGGGCCATCTGGTGCGCGTGCCAGCCATTGCCGCAATTGATCGACATGATTGGCCTCCGGCGTCTGGCGGCGCAATTCAGAGCGCAGGAGGGCGGCAGCTGTCATCCCGGGATCGCGCTGCAAGGCCTGGTTGCAGGCTTGTTCTGCAGCTTCGAGTTGGCCAAGCGTCCGCTCTGCGCTCGCCAGATTGTACCAGCAGGTTGCATCGCCCGGCGCGGCCCTGGTGGTGCGGTGATAGAATTCGCGGGACGCGGTATGGACGCCGAGGCCGAAGGCCTGGAACGCCAGCGCTTCGAGCACGGCAATATCGGTCCCCGGCAGCTCCAACGCCGCCCGCAGCGCGGCTTGCGCCTGCGCTTTCGCGCCATCGGCCACCAGCGCCTGCACATGCTGAACGAGTTTGCCTGAAAGCATCTGGAATGCCGGCTCCGGCGGTGGTGCTCCCCGCGTCATCGTCTGGCCCCCAAGGCACGCGCTGGTGCAGCGGATTGATAATTGACATATGGTAACAAGACGGCGAACCTGAATCCATGCCTTATGTCTATCTTGCGATCGCAATCCTGGCCGAGACGCTGGGAACCTCGTTGCTCAAGCTCTCGGATGGGTTTACCCGATTGTGGCCCAGTCTTGGTGTGCTGCTGGGTTATGGCGTCTCGTTTTATTTTCTTAGCCAGGTGCTCCGCGATATCCCGACGGGCATTGCCTACGCGATCTGGTCAGGGGTCGGTATTGTGCTAATCACGACGATCGGCTGGTTTTTTTTCAAGCAAACGCTTGATCTGCCAGCCTTCATCGGGCTCGGACTGATCGTGGCCGGGGTGCTGGTGATCAACCTGTTTTCGAACTCGGTTGCGCATTGACTGTCCGAAAGGGCAATAGGGGCGGAGCAGGCTTTGCCATGCGAGCGTTGCCGTGGTAGCTGCAATCATTACTAACAGTAAATTCTATCTAGCTGGGCCCGTTACCGACCATGGATATGCAAACTACTCCCAAAAAGCGCCTGTCATGGGATGATCGCCATCGCCAGATGATCGGCGTTGCGCTGGATTACGTTCGCCGGGAGGGGGCCGATACGCTCACGCTGGCAAAAGTCGCCGAACAGGCGGGGGTCGCCAAGCCGCTGGCCTATGACCATTTCAAGACCCGCGAGGGGCTACTGATCGAAATGTGTCTTGAATTTGACGAGCGCCAGCGCGCAGAACTGATCAAGCTCCAGGACGATGCCGACCTTGATCTGGCCGGTCTGGCCCGCGCGGTCTGCCGGTCCTATCTCGAATGCTACGCCAAGAGCGAAGGCGAATGGCACGCGATCTATTCGGTGATGCGCAGCAATGCTGAAATGGCCAAGATCCATCAAGATCTGTTCGACAAGCACGTGGGTGTGCTGGTCTCGGTCTTCGCGCCGAAAGTTGGCCTTTCGGGTGACGAACTGCGCATCACTTGCGTCGGCCTAATCGGGGCGGCTGAGACGATATCTGCTTCGATGACACAAGGCGGTGTCAGCAAGGATGCTGCCACCGAACTGCTGACCGGGATTTATGTTGCCGCGCTTCAGAGGCCTGCATCAGCCTGAGCCGTAGGGGTGATCGCAGGCGCGCTGCGATCACCCCCAGCCGTTACCACTTGTAGCTGACGCGCAGCGTGACTTCGCGCGGGCGGCCCACATAGTATGTGTCGCCATAGCCGCCTAGGCCCTGCTGGAAGGTATTGCTGACGCCCCTCGAATAGACGACGTGCTTGTCCAGCAGGTTCGTTGCGTTCAGCGATACGGTCCACTTGCCCACGTCCAGATCAATCCCGCCGCGCACTGTGGCATAGCCTGGCGACGTGGCAATGATCGTGAGGCCGTTGACCGGGGTAAGGTCGTTGACGGTCGAACTACGGTAGTCCATCCCGGCGTTCATGGTGAGGTTGGCACCTTTCCCGACCGCGAAGGCATACTGCAGATCGAACGAGGCGCTGTAGTCCGGCGCGCCGGGCAGGCGATCGCCCTTCAGGCCAGTGATGCCATTATCGGCAAATATCGAAAGGCCGGTGGCCGGATCGATCGAGATGGCAGACCTGATCGCGAACGGCCGGGTGAGCCGCGCTTTTGAATAGGCCACGCCAAGGTTGAACGTCAGCCCTTCAAGCCCGGTCTGCCCTGAGGCTTCCAGTTCGATGCCCTTGGAACTGGCCTTCGATCCATTCACCACCGCGCTATAGCCGTAGTAGGGGGTCAGCATGTCGATCTGTGGCTTGTCCCACTTGATGTAGAAAGCGGCCAGTGAGACATAGATGCCTGCCGCGCGCCCCTTGATGCCGACCTCGAAGTTGTTCGTCTTGTCCGGGGTGTAGGTCTTGAGGGTGCTGGCTTCTGAGAACAGCGATGTCTCGTCGGTGAGGAACGGGTTGGCCCCCCCGCGTCGGAAGCCCTGCGACCATGTGGCGTAGGCCTTGATCGCTGAGGACACATCGTAGGACGTGTTGGCCATGAAGATCTGGCTGGTCAGCTTGGTACGGTTAGATGAAGGCGGCACGATTGTCTGGCCGCGGTTCTGGATCAATGCTGCCGAAAAGGTTTCATGGAACACGCGGCCGCCGCCGGTGATCTGCCAGCGGTCGGTCGGGTGCCAGGTCAGGTTCCCGTAGAGCGAAGCCTCGTGGTAGTCTTGGCTGTTGATCTGGGTGAGGAACTGGTTGTTGGCATCGACATAGAGCGGACCGAATGGGCCGTTATACTTCTGTGCCCCGGGATTGAACGAATTGAGGCCGAGTTCGCGCTTCTGCTGCTGGAAGAAGGCTCCGACCACGTAGTCAAACGCGCCGCCCTTGGTATTGGATACCAGGCGGATTTCCTCGGTGGTCTGCCGATCAGTATCGGTGTTCTGATAGGCATAGGCAAAGCGCGGATTGGCTGGATTGCCGGTGTAGTAATCCGAGAAGAACGGAATGCCGAGGATGTGCCGGTTGGCGTCGATCGAGTTTTCGCCGCTGGTGCGCTGATAGGCCAACGTGGTTGCGAGCGTGGCGAAACCCATGTCGTAGGAGGCATCGAACGTCGCCTGATGGGTCGTGCGGCGAAACGGTTCCAGCGCTGAAGACGAAATCTCGTACTCGCCGGTCGGGGCCAGCGTGCGGTGTGCATCGACGGGCGACGGACCGCCGGGGTACGTGTAGTTGTCGAGAGCTGCGCCGTTGCCCCGAACATGAGCATAGGCATAGGCCAGCGTAGCCTTGAACTCTGCCGTCGGCTGCCACAGCAGGGCCACGCGCGCGGCGGTGGTGGTGTCCCAGTTGACATCCTTCTTGTCGAAATAGACCGCCGGGCTGCCGAGCGGATCGGAAGGATCGGCAGCCACCGGCAGGCCGCTCTGATAGTTGTCCCCCTCGCGCTTCATGATGTCATGCTGGTTGATGTAGCCCGCGTTGCGCTGTTGCCTGCCAGAAACCCGCAAAGCAATCGTCTCGCCCAGCGGCACATTGAGTGTGGCATCAAGGCTGTAGTTGTGATCGGACGAGTGGGCGACGGCTCCACCGGCTACACTCAGCAAGCCACTGAATTCGCCAAGTTTGGGTTGATTGGTCACGATACGCACCGCGCCCGCCAGCGTGCCCGCCCCATACAGTGTGCCCTGCGGCCCACGCAGCACTTCGACCCGAGCGACGTCCATCAGTGGCAGGGACGCATTGAGCGGTGCGTTGTCGACGTAGTAGCCCACCGGCGCCTGCGCGCCGCGCGCGCCTTCGAACAGGCCGGAGGCTTGCGAAGCGTTCAGCCCGCGAATGATTGGCAGCGATGACTGGCTGGAGCGTGCGCCCGTGTCCACGATCGTGAAGTTGGGCACTTGCCGGGTCAATGCGGTCACCGTGGTGATATTTGCCTTGGCCAGCTGTTCGCCGCTGTAAGCCGAAATGTTGTAGGGGGTCTTCGAGATCACCGTGTCCCGCCGGTTGGCGGAAACCACGATTTCCGCACTCGCCGCTGGCGGGCTGGCGACATCATTGGTGGACGCTGCTTGCGCTAGCGCGCTTTGGGGCACCAGTGCCGCAACGGAAAGCACCGTTCCGGCAAGGGCGTGAAGACGAATCTGGCGCATTTTTGCGTTGAGCATTGAAACCTCCCTGACCGCCGTCCCCCAAAGGGGCCGACTGCATAGCCGTCCGCAGGCCGATCGCGCCTGGATCCGGAATGAACGCTGATCCGCCAAATGGGGATGAGACAATTCAGGGACAGGCGTCTCTTATTTCTAAAAGTAACTTTCTCTTGGTAATATACCGGAGGAAGCGATGTCAAGGCGGATCAAGCATAGCGAGCACAGCAGGCGTGTGACCTCACGCCAATGTGATCATGGGGTGTCTCAAGTGGCCATTTTCTGGCGCACACAATGGAAAAGGGCGCGGCGGCAGGTGACCCTGCGCGCCGCGCCCCCGTTTCATCTCGTCGCGTGTTGGACGTTCAGAACGTCTTGCGGAATGTCCCGCCAAACCAGCGCGGCGGGCCAAACCGCTGGAGCCAGCTGCCAAATGAGGTCGTCAGATCGGTGGCGAGCAGTTGCCTGCCGGTGTTGTTTATATTCTGAACGAAGAAGGCAATCTCTACACCGCTCTTGGGCATGTTCAGCGAAACCCGGGCGTTGTGGATGAAGGAGCCCTTGATCAGGCTGCCTGGATTGTTGTCCAGCGAGGCGAAGCGATCATCGATGTAGTTGCCATCCCACGACACGGCGAGGGTGCCGATTGGAAGTTCGAAGCGCTTGGTCACGCTGCCGTTGACTGTCCACTTCGGTGCCACGGCTGCTTGACGATCCACAGTGCCATAGTAACCCGTCGGCACGTTCTTCAGCTTGGTATCAAGGTAGGAGGCATTGAGCGTCAGGTCGATGTCGCTGGTCGGCGCGGCAGTGATCTCGATCTCTCCGCCCTTGAAGTTGCCATCGTAGTTGGCAACCACCCCTTGCAGACCGATGAAGGCATATCCCTGGAAGTGATGATAGTCATAATAGAACGCGCCGGCGTTGACGCGCAGTTTGCGGTCAAGGAACTCCATTTTTGCGCCGCCCTCGTAGGCATAGAGAAATTCGTCGCGGAAGGGTGTGCGGCTGATGAAGACAGCATCGCTGAAGCCCGACAGATTGGTGTTGAAGCCACCAGCTTTCACCCCGCGCGATGCGCTCGCATAAAGCAGAACGTCGTCGCTCGCTTTATAGTCGAGCTGAACTTTGCCGCTCCACAAGCCCTTGTTCAGGGCCGCATCCTTGCCAACGGTTGCAGCTGAGAAGTCATAGACCAACAAGCCCGGTGCCGGAAACACCGTGCTGCCTGTACCATCACCATTGCCAGCTTCGAGGAAATAGGCCTTGGAATCGAAAGTCTTGCGTTCCTTGGTATAGCGTATGCCGGCTGTGGCCTTCAGTCTGGACGTGAACTCGTATTCGAGCTGGCCGAACAGTGCCCAGGAGCGGACGGTCTGATTGGCGACATTGACGGCGTTGTAGGCAAAGTCGGTACCGGAGAAGCCAACGAGATCGTAGTTCTGATTGGACTTCAGATCCGTACTCAAATAAAAACCACCGAACGTGTAGGTGAGGTTGCCTGTTTTTCCGTTGACTCTGAGTTCTTGAGAATATTGCTTCAGGCCGACTTTGTAAAAGAAGTGGGCGATGTCTCCCGCCCCACCGTCGGGATCTTCACCGAAATCGAAGTTGAAGTTGGTGTAGTTGGAAATTGAAGAAAGCGTTGCGCCGCCCAGATCGTATGTCAGGTAGAGTGATGGCGCAAAACGATCCTTGGTGAGAAAGCTGACCCGGTCGTTGAATGCCGCCTGCCGGAAATTGCCCTCATCGCGACTGCCGAAGAAGTCGAGCCCGGGGCCGGTGCCGTTGCCATCGACGTCGGCGGGCAGCAAGGCGGGCTGAAACCCGCTCGCGCACGAGGCACAGGGCACCAGGTAGCTTGGCGGAGCACGATACCCACCCGGCCGTACCTTCGGCGTCTTGTCGTAGCTGACTTGGAGTCGTGCAGTCAGGCGATCGGTCAGATCCGCCTCCAACTGGCCGCGGATGCCCGCGAATTTGTTGTCGCTACCATTCCGGCCACCTGGTGCAGTGTTGGTCATGTAGCCGTCGGCCGTTTCCAAGCGCCCCGCCAGACGGAACCGGACGCTGTCCGAAATGGGGCCGCCAACAGCGGCTTCGGCTGAGGCACTGTTGTAGCTGCCATAGCCAATGAAGACATAGCCCTGCCAGTCCTTGCTTGGGCGGTTCGAGATGAAGTTCGCAAGACCGCCGCTGGATGCACGTCCAAACAATGTGCCTTGCGGTCCGCGCAGCACTTCAATGCGCGCTAAATCATACATCGAAAACGCGGCCATGCCCGGCGAACTGAGGTAGATATCGTCAAAATAAAGTGAATTCGGTCCTTCCTGGTTGGGCGAAAGGTCGGTTTGCGAAACGCCGCGGACAGACAGGCTGGCATTGGTGGCGCCGCCGCCGAATCCGTTCTCAAGCAGAACGCCGGCTGCCACCCTTACGATGTCCTTCGAATCGATGATATTGCGCTTGCGAAGGTCGGCCCCGCTGACCGCGATAACGGAAACACCAACGTCCTGGAGATTCTGCTCACGCCGCTGCGCCGTGACGACAATCTCTGCAATGCCGCCTTGGTCACCTTGGGGGGCTGCGGTCTGAGCAAAAACTTCGCCCGGTATGACCAAAGCAATCGCCATGGCCACAATGCTGGAATCTTGAATCCAACCTTTCCCGAATTTTCTCATATTGCCCTCCCTTTTGCGGATGCAGCTAGTGCAATCATTTCTTCAATAAATTATTGTAGTGCCTCGATTGACTTGAAATAAATAAACGAATTATAGAATTACGAATGCCCAAGAAATATATCTTGAAAAATTCAAATAAAACTGATAGTTGCTTTTTGGCCCATGTAGTTCAGGGTCCAAGCAAGACTTCGTGCAATTCGTTCGCGGCCCTCAATATCCGAGAGGCCGATATTTGTACGCGCCAGTCCGGATTGAATTTCCGAGAAAATCGTGGCGTCTAGCGCGGTCGCTGGCTGGCCCTCACCGATCAGAGCCGAGAGCACTGATCCGCCCCACCGGCCGCGCAAATAGCGCATTTGCTGCGCAAATCCGGTTCGTTGCGGATCGCGGGCTGTCGCCACAATGATTTCGTCGTAGGCAAGCAGAACGCTGTGACTGGTCCGCTTTGCCAGCCACTCAGCCTCTGCATCACCCGGGCGGGCCGTGCGGCCTGATCCGCCGGAGGATTCCCCCCCCTCCTGCACAAGCACTGCTGCCGGGTACTTTGTCTGGGCTGTCGAGACGCCATGATGAATATGCATCTCGTAAACCCGTTCAAACGCCGCCCCTACAATATCGGCGCTCGTGCGCAGCCGATTGGACACAGCGCCAACTGAGACCTGTGCCTCACTTGCAACCGTGCGATGGGTCAGTTCGCCAACGCCCTTGTTCTGCAGCACAGTTGCCGCAGCATTCAAGATGCGCTCGGTGATCTCGTCGGCGACCGAAATGGGGCTGACCGCTTGCAGGGCGGCATCCCGGGCATGGCGGCGCCAAACGCCTTCCGTTGTCGGATTGCCTTTGAGCCAGTTGACCAAGCCGATGCAGATTTCGCCAAGGCAGGCTCGGTCAAGCAAAGGGCGCCAGTGGACCAGATTGAGCTGACTTTCGGAATCGAAGAAGCAAGCGACCGTGTCGGCGTGCTGCGCGCCGCCAAAGCTGTCGCAGATGGCCGCCCAGGTATCGCGCCAAAGTGCGCACCATTGCTGCCAAAGGTCTATGAATAGCGGGTTGCGTGCAGCCAGCAAATGGCATTCGCGCCACGCCAGCGCCAGTGTGCGCTGCTGATTGCACCATTCGTCGATGAGCGCGGCCATGACCGGGCCCAGCGAATCGAGGTCCTCTGAGGCGATATCGGCAAATTGCGCCACTTGCCGATCGCACCACGTGCGCGCCTCATTCAGTGCGAGGCGCTGGGAGACCAAGAACAAGTGTTCAATGTTTCCGAAATGATAGTAGATGCTGGAGGTCGGCAGATCGGCTGTGCGAACAATCAGTCTGACCGACATTTCGGCGCAGCCCGTCGTTCCCCACAAGTCGAGGACCGTGCGTGTCAGCTTGCTCGCGGTCGCTGAGGTAGGCCTGATTGCAAGGGTTTCTTCGGTCATATGGCAAGTGCTATCAGCAAATTCGGGATTTTCAAGGGGCATGCGAATTTCGAGTTGAGCGCACACTCAAGTTTCCTGATTGCGGTCCGTGGTCTGGGCGGCTGAGGGAATATGCGCTTGCGGAGGTGAATGGCCTATGCAAATATAACCGTTACAAAATGAAGCCGCTTGGATCTGTTGATTGATGATTCAATCGGCGCACTGAGGGCGGACGGGCTTTGCGGCAAGCGCGTAGCTTAGAGCGCTGGGCAGGACTTTGGAGGCTTCACGAATGCGGCATATCCAGTTGACGCGATTTGATGATTTCAACATCCAGCAGACCTCTGAACCCGTGTCCTACCTCGTGACGAGCGAGCGCAATGCCTATGGTCGCTACTGGTTCAACGGTTACGATCCGGAGGGGGAATTCTATTTCGGGATCGGCTTCGGCATCTATCCGAATCGTCAGGTCATGGATGGTGCGCTCTCGGTCGTGACCAAGGACGGTCTGCAGCAAAACTTTCGCGTTTCGCGGCATTTCGAAGGTGATCGCACTGATCTTCAAGTCGGCCCGATGCGGATCGACATCGTGGACCCGATGCGCGAAATCCACGTGAGCATCGACAGCAACAGCACCGGCATTTCTGCCGATCTGGTATTCCGCGCCATTTCGCCCGCCCACGCCGAACCGATGGAGGTCATGTACCGCGGCACGCGCCGGCTGATGGAAGCCACGCGCTTCACCCAGTTCGGCAAATGGTCAGGCCGGATCGTCACGCCTGCCGGAGTGCAGGAAGTGGATGGTTCGAGCACTTTTGGCGTGCGCGATCGTTCATGGGGTTTCCGCCCGGTCGGGGAAATCGAGTCGGGCGCCAAGCTGGCGGGGTTGGATCAGTTCTTCTGGCTCTGGGCGCCGCTGGTGTTCGAAGACCATTGCAGCCTCTATGGTTTGATGGAGTTCGAAGATGGCAGTCGCTACAAGGAAGCAGGGGCGGTCTATCCCCGGTTTGCGGCGGCTTCTGATTTCGATCCGGTCTCTCCCGTTGGCGTGCGCCACGCGGGCGTCGGTCCCCATCGCCTGCGCTTTGGGCGGGGTACGCGGCTGGTAGCCTCTGCGGAAATTGACATGATCGATCGCAACCGCATCCATACGATCAAGCTGGAGCCAGTGCTGCGCTTCCACCAATCGGGCATTGGCTATCTGCACCCCGAATGGGGGCATGGATGCTACAAGGGTGAGCTGGCGATGATGTCGGATAGCTTCAACGTCAATGAGATCGACAAGAACAGCTATCTCTACGCTCACGTGCAGCAGGTTGTGCGAGCGGAACTGGACGGCAAGATCGGCCATGGTGTGCTCGAGCAGATGCTATTCGGCCCACATCAGCAATATGGCCTGACGGGTTTCATCGATCCGCCTCCGGCCGAGCTAGAAGCCGATGTTCTCGGAGCCATGTGATGGACTTTCCCCGTAGCGCGGAAGCCGTCACGGCCCCTTGGCTTGAAGCGCAACTTCGCGCGGCGGGCGCTTTGAACGAAGGCCATGTTGCAGCGATCGCATTGCAGCGGATCGGCACCGGGCAGATGGGGGACAGCGTCCGCTTCGCCATTGACTATGATCTGCCGGGGGAGGGGCCTGCATCGGTCGTTGGCAAGTTTGCCTCACGCGATGAGGGCAGCAGGCACACAGCGGCCATGCTGGGCGCTTATCTGCGCGAAGTTCGCTTCTACCGCGAGATACAGCCTCTTCTCGGCGTGCGCTCGCCCGTCTGTTATGCGGCGCTCTGCGACGAGAGGGGTGAGAGTTTTGCCCTCATCATGGAAGATCTCGGCCCAGCGCGAACGGGTGATCAGGTGGCTGGTTGCACCCTTGCCGAGGCACGCCAGGCCATTGTGCAGGCCGCCGCCATCCATGCGCCGAGCTGGAACAATCCAGCGGTGACCAGCGCACAATGGCTGCAGCGCACCGATGACTACATCGATTTCATACTAGCGCATTATGCACAGGCGCAGGCGATCTTTCAGGAGCGGTATGCAAAACAGCTCGCGCCCGAACTGCTGCAGGTCTGCGCAGATTTGGCCGAGAGCGCGGATTTGTTCATGCGCCGCAAGACACCGGATAACTGCCTCGTCCACTGCGACTACCGGCTCGACAACATGCTGTTCGATATCAAGGGCGGTGAGGAGCCGATTGCGATTGTGGATTATCAGGTGGCCTTTGTCGGCAGCGGCTTGATCGACCTTGGATTTTTTATGGGCTGCGGCATTGGCAGCGACCTGCGACGCCCGAACGAGCGCGATTTGCTCGCGCTTTACTGTGCCGAGATGACGCAGCGTGGTGTTCCCATGACGGTGGATTCCATCTGGGACGACTACATTATCGGAGCCTGCCAGGGCCTGATGCAAGCCGTATTCAGTGCCGCCTTTGTCGAACGCACAGAGCGTGGGGATGTGAATTTTCTCTCGATGGCGCGCGGTGCTGCGGAGTTGATGGCCGATCATGGCAGCGTTGGCGCTTTGCGGCGGGAGCCGCAGCCGGTTTGAATTGGTCTGCGGCATGCTGCAGCCTGATTGCAGCATGATCGGACCCGAATGCAACAAACGTCGAAATTCGGGAGAAGGCGATGTCGAAGGAATTGAACCTGTCCAGCTATCTGCAGCGGGCGACTGATCGTCTGCGCGCAATGGCCCAGACCGATCCTCAGATCGCCGCGCTCACGCCACGCCAGGACGTGTTCGATGCCATGCGCGAGCCGGACACTACGTATCAGGATGTCATCGCCCGTGTTTGCGACGGCTATAGTGAACGGCCTGTCTTCGGGGTGCGCGCCTACGAGTTGCAGAAGGATGCGCAGACGGGTGAGACCGTACGCAATCATCTGCCGGTATTCGAGACGATCACCTTCAATGATCTGCGCGAGCAGGTGGAGGCCATTGCTTCGGCTTGGCAGAGCGACGAACTGCGCGTTTTGCCCGGCGACTACGTGTTCTATATCAGCTTTGCCGGTGCGGAGATGACCGCGATCGATCTCGCTGCGATCTATGCGCAAGCGATCAGCGTACCGGTTCAGGCAAACCTGCCTGAACCGGACATGCTCGATATCTTGCGCGATGTCGGGCCGGTGACCATGGTCGGGAGCATCGAGTATCTCGATCTCACTGTCGCGTATTGCCAAAAGCAGGAGACGATCCGCACCTTGGTGGTGATCGACGCCGATGAACGCGTGGATGCGGACCGCCGTACAATCGAGCGGGCGCGAGCCGTTCTCGCCGCGGATGGCGGACGCGTGCAGGTACTGACGTTTGCCGAGCTTGTGGCGCGGGGAAAAGACAAGCTGTGGACGCCGCTTACGCGCCCGGAGCGCGGCACGGACAACATCACCACGATCATCTACACCTCGGGCAGCACTGGCACACCAAAGGGGGCGCTGATCCACGAGGCACAATGCCTGCAGTTCTGGCGCGGTATGGACCATCAGCAGCCGTACATCTCCGTCTGCTTTGCCCCGCAGAACCATTTCGTCGGCCGCTGCATGGTGTGGAACGCAATCGCGCAGGGTGGGACGATCTACTTTTCGCTCAAGAGCGACATGTCGACCTTGCTGGAAGACATCCGGCTCACCCGCCCGACGTTCCTTTACATCCTGCCGCGCTTCACCGAGATCATCTATCAGCACTACCAGTCCGAGCTTCAGCGTCGCGTCGCGTTGGGCGGAGATCCAGATGAAGTTGATGCGGAAGTGCGCGCCGAAATGCGCGCATCCTATCTGGGGGATCGTCTGGTTGCGGGCACGGTGGGCAGCGCGCCTACCTCGCCCGAAGTGCGCCAGTTTATCACCGAATGCTTCGATATAGCCTTTGTCGAAGGCTACGGCAGCACCGAGCAGGGCTCGGGCGGCACGACCTGGGCCAATCGCATCGTGCGGTCCTATGTCATCGACTACAAGCTGCGCGATGTGCCCGAACTGGGCTACTACACCACCGACAAGCCTTATCCGCGCGGCGAACTGCTTGTGAAAACCTACATGCAGTTTCAGGGCTACTTCAAACGGCCTGACGCCACGGCGAGCGTGTTTGATGAGGACGGCTTCCTCATCACCGGCGACATCATGGAAGAGCGCGAGCCCGAAGTGCTCTACTGGCTCGATCGCCGCAACAACGTGATCAAGCTTTCGCAGTCCGAATTCGTCGCCATCGGTCCGCTCGAAACGCAATATCTCGCCGGCGATGCGCTGCTTCGGCAGATCTATATCTATGGCAATTCGCAGCGGTCCTATCTGCTGGCTGTAGTCGTGCCCGATCTTGACGTGGCGCGCGAACGGCTGGGTGGACGGGCGCCGACCGATGACGATCTGCGCACTATGGCGCTGCAGGCGCTGCAGGCGATCGGCCGGGCCGGGGGGCTCAAGTCCTTCGAAGTGCCGCGTGACGTGCTGATCGAGCGCGAGCCGTTTACTCTGGAAAACGGCCTGCTTTCCAGCGTGCGAAAGCCGCTTCGCCCCCGTCTTAAAGCGCGTTACGGCGATGCGCTGGAGGCGATCTACGCGGCGATGGACGCGCAGCAGCAGCGCGAGCTGGCGCAGCTGCGCGCCGGCGGCGGCGATCTTTCGACCGTGGACCGTCTTGCCGGAGCGCTGAAGGCAAGCCTCGGCCTTGCCGCGATCGATCCCGATGGCCCGCAAAGCTATCGCGATCTGGGCGGGGATTCGCTGGGCGCAGTCTCGTTCTCATTGCTGCTCGAGGAAATGTTCGGCGTGGTCGTTCCCGTGGGCACAATCCTTGAACCAACCGGCACCGTGCGCCGTCTTGCGGCCTTTATCGATACCGCCATGGCCGGCGGGGCGACGCAGGCCAGCTTTGCTTCGGTGCACGGCAAGGACGCGACTGTCGCCCTTGCCGCTGATCTCAAGCTGTCGGCCTTCATCGATGAAGCCACCTTGATCGGCGCGGAAACTGCCCTGCCGCCTTCGGAGCACACCCGGACCGTGCTGATGACCGGCGCGACCGGGCACCTCGGGCGGTTTCTGGCGCTGAACTGGCTCGATGCCGTGGCGGCCACAGGGGGCAAGCTGATCTGCATCGTTCGCGCATCAGATAACGCCAGCGCCCGTGCGCGTCTGGTGGCGGAGCTCGGCACGCTCGATGCCGCGATGCTGGAGCGCTTTCACCGCGCAGCGGAAGGCCATCTTGAAGTGCTGTCGGGTGATCTCGCCGCTCCGGGGTTGGGGCTTTCGGGCGAAGACTTCGCCCGGCTGGCGGCGGAGGTCGACCTGATTGTTCACCCCGGCGCGCTGGTCAATCACCGGCTGTCCTATCGCAACCTGTTCGAGCCCAACGTAGTCGGCACGGCCGAACTGATCCGCCTGGCCCTGACCACCCGGCTCAAGCGCTTCAGCTATGTTTCGACCATTGCAGTGCCCTACCTGGGCGTGCTGCCGCGTGCGCAATGCGAAAGCAGCGATGTGCGCGTGAATGTGGCGAGAGTGCCGGTGAGCGAAGGTTATGCGGAAGGCTATGCCGCAAGCAAGTGGGGCGGCGAAGTGCTGCTGCAGGAGGCAAACGAACACTACGGTCTGCCGGTCCATGTCTATCGGCCCAACATGATCCTCGGCCATTCGCAGTATCGCGGCCAGATCAACCTGCCTGACATGTTCACCCGCCTGGTCTACAGCATCATCGCGACCGGTCTGGCCCCGGCAAGCTTCTACGACGGCGATCCGCGTCTGGCGCACTATGATGGTCAGCCGGTCGATTTCCTGGCCGATGCCATGCAGCAGATCAGCGGCCAGGCCTGGCAAGGCTCGCAGACGTTCAATTCTGTCAACGTGAACTACGACGATGGCGTGTCGCTCGACAGCGTGGTCGACTGGATCGAAAGCGCGGGCTTCCGGGTGCAGCGCATTGCCGATCATGCCGAATGGATGCGGCGTTTCGAGGAGAAGCTGCACCAGCTGGACGATACGCAAAAGGCGCTCTCGGCCATCAACATCCTTGGCCACCACGCGCATCCGCATCCGGCGCAGGAGGTTCCCTTCGAAAGCGATGCCTATGTCGCGGCGCTCGCCGCGATGCCGCGTCCGGCGAAGGTCCCACACCTGACCGAAGCCTATATTCACAAGTTTCTCAAGGACATGCAGGCCCACAGCATGATCGAAGCTCCGCTGGCGGTTCCGGCGTGAGCGGGCCTGCCGATCCTCAGCTTGTTCCCAATCGGAGAGCATAATGCCCGTGTTCACGCCGCTGGATGAACGGTTCATCCACCAGATTCCGGAGCCGTTTCCCAATACCGTGCTGCATCATCATGATTGGCGCGAAAGCCTCTATTTCGTGATGCATCCGCGGGATCGGCTGGGGGATGTCCAGATCCTAACGCTGGCGCAATTTCCGGTGCGCCAGATCATGGATTCATATCAGGGCGGGCGGATCGGTGCGGAAAACACCATGATCCTGCACAAGCGTCCGCTTGCCAATGATCAGGACGATTTCTTCGTCGGCCCGGTCACCATCGATATCGAGGAACCACTCCAGCGCGTGCGCCTGCGCGTGGCGGAAGACCCAAGCGCGCCAGTTTCGCTCGACATCACGTTCACGGCACGGACCCAGCCTTATTGCTTCCGGCGGGGCACGATGAAGGCCGGCGACGAGGTGGTGTGGGATCAGACCCAGATGATCCAGTCCGGCCGCTACGACGGGTGGTATCGCCGCAATGGCGTGACTTATGAAGTCAATGACTGGGTGGGCCAGCGCGATCACAGCTGGGGCATCCGCGCGCCTGATCGGGTGCCGTGCTGGATCTGGCTGGCAGTGCAATTGCCCGAAGGCATGTTCGGCTGCTGGCATTGGGAATACCCCAATGGCGCGATCGTGTTTTCGGATGGCTGCTTCGCCCCGGCCGACGGCAGCAGTCCTATACCGATGATCCGCTTCGAGCATGACCTGACTTGGATCGATGCCACGGGCGCAGCTACCTCCTATGAGCGCAATGGCGAGCATGTGGCCGGTCTGGCCGGGCGCGTGGCCTTTACGCTTGAGGGCGGCAAACGCATCGAGCTTGAAGCTAAGGGCCGCTGGGCGCAGCGCTACAGCAGCCCGGAGCTGTTTGCCCTGATCGGCCCGCAGGAAAACCCGCATGGTGGCGGCGTGTGTGAAATGCTGGTCACCTCGAGCGAAGGGTCGACCGGTACTGCGATCTATGAGGTGACCGGGCAGTGGCACCACAAATACTTTCCGCTGCCGCGCGGCCACAAGTTTCCGCCGCACAGCCACAGCCCCGCTGCCGACGAACGTGCTGTCTGAGCGCGCCGGGAGACCAAAACCATGAACCCGTCTGCCCTGCCATGCCCCACCAGCCTTGAGGCGATCACGCCCGCATGGGTAAGCGAAGTCTTGCGCGCTTCGGGCGTGCTGGGCGGCGGCGAGGTCAAAGGCTTTACCGCGCAGAAAATCGGTATAGGCCAGATGGCCGACAGTGTGCGGCTCACGCTGGATCTGGCCGGGGCCGCGCCGGGCTGTCCGAAAACGGTGGTGGCCAAGCTGCCATCTAGCGACGAGCAGGCCCGCGCAACGTCAGCAGCGCTGGATCTTTATAGCAAGGAAGTGCGCTTCTATCAGGAGATCGCGCCGATCGTGCCGGTGCGCGCGCCGCTGTGCCACGCCGCATGGTGCAGCGATGATGGCCGTGAATTCGTGCTCCTGATGGAAGATCTGGCACCAGCGCGGGCAGGGGACCAGCTCACCGGTTGCTCGCTGGACGATGCGCGCCATGCCATCGTGCAGGCCGCCAAGCTTCACGGCGCAACCTGGAACCGCGACGCGGTGGTAAAGGCCGGCTGGACCCGGCGATCGGATGCCGCGACGCAGCAGGTGATTGATCATTTCGCGCACGCACAGGGCCTTTTTGCCGAACGCTATGCCGATCTGGCCTCATCGGAGGCGCTGGCGGTCTGCGCGCGAATGAGCGAGCTGGCGCGAGCCTACATGCTGCGCGAGACAGCGGATTCCTGCCTCGTCCATGGCGATTTCCGGCTCGACAACATGATGTTCGACGTGCGTGGCGGGCAGAGCCCGATTGCAGTGTTCGACTATCAATCCCTGTTCATCAGCCACGGGCTGGTCGATATCGCCTACTTCCTCGGCGCCGGAACCGGCAGCGCGCTGCGCCGTTCGCATGAGGAGGAACTGCTCGCGCTCTACGTCGCGGAAATGGCGCGTCAGGGCGTGGTCCTCGCGGCCGAAGACGTCATGCGCGAATTCAGGATCGGCGCGGCTTACGGGCTCATGGTCGGTGTGTTCAGCGCCGCCTTTGCCGAACGGACCCCGCGCGGGGATCAGAGTTACCTGTCCATGGTCACGGGGGCGGCGGACCTGCTGCTCGATCATGACGGGCTGGAGGAACTGGCCAGGGAAACCCACTGCGCCTGAAGACCATGCAAACAAGAACCGAAGGGGATTGGTATGAAGTATTCAAGGCTTGGAGACACCGGACTGATCGTGTCACGCCTCTCGCTCGGCACCATGACGTTCACGAACGGGAACAAGATGTTCCCCACCGTCTACAAGGTCGATGCCGGCATGGCGGGCGAACTGGTCGCCGCAGCGTTCGATGCCGGGATCAATTTCTTCGATACGGCCAACATGTATGCAGGCGGCGAGTCCGAAACGCTGCTTGGCGCTGCGCTGAAGGGGCGCCGCAATGATGCGGTGCTCGCCACCAAGGGCGGGCTGCGCATGGGCGCGGATATCAACGATGCCCGCCTCTCGCGGCGCAATCTGATCAGCGCGGTCGATCAAAGCCTCGCGCGGCTCGGCACCGACTGGATCGATCTCTATATCCTCCATTGCGAGGACCCCTATACCCCGCTTGAAGAGACGCTGCGCGCGCTCGACGATATCGTGAAATCGGGCAAGGTCCGCTACATCGGCTTCTCGAACTGGTCGGCCTGGCGCGCGGCGGCGGCAATCGAGTTCCAGAAGGCCAACGGCCTCGCGCAGTTCTGCAACGGGCAGTACTACTATTCGCTGGTCGGTCGCGACGTGGAGCGCGACGTTCTGCCGATGGCCCGCCATATGGGCATCGGCGTCACGGTGTGGAGCCCGCTGGCAGCTGGCTTTCTTACCGGCAAATACACCAGCGAGACCATGAATGATCCGGACAATCGCTATTCGGGCGGCAGCATGCTGCCTTTCGATATGGATCAGGGCTATGCGCTGGTAGATCAAATGCGCGGGATTGCCGAGGCGCACGATGCCACCATTGCGCAGATCGCGCTGGCCTGGCTGCTTTCTCGCGATCCGGTCTCGAGCGTGATCGTCGGCGCGTCGAGCCTGGCGCAGCTTACGAGCAACCTCGCTTCGGTCGATGTCGAACTGACGCAAGCCGATGTCGCCCTGCTCGACGGGGCTACGCCGCTGCCGCTGGTCTATCCCAACTGGTACATCGATGGTTTCATGGATCAAGCCACCCTTGCAGCGGTCGGCCCGGCCTGAAGCTTCCGACAATACATAAAAAACAATGGGATGCTGATTTGAAGTTCGAAACTAAAGGCGCAATTACGGTACTGTTTTTTAACCCGGATCGGCACCCGTTGTTCATTCTGACAGCGATTTCCCACCGCCATCCCAATTCCGAGGACGGACAATGACTGACTACAAACTTCTCATCAACGGCAAGCTGGTTGCAGGCGATGCCGAGATCGATGTGATCAACCCTTGCACTGAAGAAGTGCTGGCGAAGGCACCTCGCGCTTCGGAAAACCAGCTGAACGAAGCCGTTGCCGCCGCCAAGGCCGCGTTCCCTGCCTGGAGTGCAACCCCCGTCGCCGAGCGCCGCGCGATGGTGGCCAAGATTGCCGAAATCATAGACGCCAATTCGGACGAGTTCGTCCGGCTGCTCAGCCAGGAAGTCGGTCGGCCGCTGCATGAATCAAAGGAAGAGGTTTGGTACACTGCTGAATTCCTGCGCGGCATGATCGATCTCGATCTGCCCGACACGGTACTTCATGAAGACGACGAAGGCCGCGTGATCCAGCGTCACCGTCCGCTTGGCGTGGTCGGCGCGATCATCCCGTGGAACTATCCGATCCTGCTGACGATGTTCAAGGCGCCGTTCGCGCTGCTGGCGGGTAACACCGTGGTGGTCAAACCAGCGCCGTCCACCCCGCTCGCCACGTTGCGACTGGGCGAACTGCTGGCTGATGTATTCCCTGCCGGCGTGTTCAACATCGTGACCGACGCCAATGATCTCGGTCCAAAGCTGACGGCGCATCCCGATGTTGCCAAGATCACCTTTACCGGATCGAGCCAGACCGGCCCGAAGATCCTGAACTCCGCTTCGGCGACGATGAAGCGTGTGACGATGGAACTGGGCGGCAACGACGCAGCTATCATCATGCCCGACGTCGATCTGGACAAGGTCGCCGATTTCATGATGTATGTCGGCTTCAGCAACGCAGGCCAGATCTGCAACTGCGTGAAGCGCGTCTATGCCCATGCCGATATCTATGATGTATTCGTGGACAAGCTGGTCGAGCGTGTGAAAAACTTTGTGTTGGGCGATGCTCTGGAACAAGGCACCACGATGGGGCCGATTCACAACAAGGCGCAGTTCGAACGCGCCAAGCTGTTCCTTGCCGATGCCCACAAGAACGGCACTATCGTTGCTGGCGGCGAAGTGCTTGATCGCCCGGGCTACTTCATCCAGCCCACGCTGGTCGCCAATGTCACCGACGGCACCATGATCGTGGACGAGGAACAGTTCGCGCCGATCCTGCCGGTGATCAAGTTCACCGATATCGAAGAAGTCCTGAAGCGGGCCAACAATTCGCCCTTTGGGCTTAGTGGCTCGATCTGGACCAAGGATCTGGAGTTTGGCTACAGCGTGGCAAGCCGGATCGAAGCGGGCACAACTTATGTGAATGATCACGGTCCGCTGCTCCCGACCATCGCGTTCGCGGGCGCAAAAACGTCGGGCTACGGGTGTGAACTGGGCGTAGACGGCCTCGCCGAATTCACGCAGCGTCAAGTGGTGTTCGACAAGAAGGTGGTCCAGTGGGGCCACGCGCACTGATCACACGGTCGAAATGACCGGTCCCGCCCGGGGCCAAACACCGGGCGGGGCCTTTTTCCCTCAAGCGCTGAAACAAGGCCAAAACGGCCACCAACGCTCTGAGATGCTATCACCATGGGAGGCGGGGATGCACGGCGACCAGACGGCTACGGCAACGGACATCATTGCCGCAGGGGCCATGTCGCGGCGGCAGATGCTGATCATCGGCCTGATGATCGGACTTAACGCGCTCGATGGATTTGATGTCCTGGCGATCAGCTTTGCCGGCCCCGCGATAGCCCGCGAATGGGCGCTTGATCCGGGCACGTTCGGGTGGGTTCTGGCGATGGAACTGGTTGGGATGGCGATTGGTTCGATTTCGCTGGGCCGGATCGCAGATGCCATCGGGCGGCGGCAGGCAATTCTGGTTTGCCTTGTGCTCATGGCCGTGGGCATGGCGCTGAGCGCCTCGGCAAGCGCGGTCGCGCCGCTGATCGCATCGCGGCTGCTTACCGGGCTTGGCCTTGGCGGAATGCTGTCCTCGCTTACCACCGCGACTGCCGAGTTTGCGAATGATCGCCGCCGCAGTCTCTCGCTGGCATTGGTGGGCGCTGGCTATCCGCTTGCCGGGGTGATCTGCGGATTGGTGGCGCAGCAGGTGTTCCTGCACGGGGCTAGTTGGCGTGTGCTGTTTGCCATCGGGGCGGTGGCGGCGGCGGGGTTCCTCGTGCCGGTCTACCTGTTCGTTCCCGATTCGGTGGCATGGCTGGAGCGCCGAAACGGAAGGGATGCGCTTGCCCGGATCAACCGCGTGCTTGCAAGCTTTGCACTTCCGGCTGTGATAGCTCTCGCGCCGTTGGCCACGGCCGGCAGCCCGACTGCTGTCCGGGGCTGGCAGGCGCGGGAACTGCGGGCTATCGTCATCCTGACCTTGGCCTATTTCTTCCACGTGTTCTGCTTTTTCTATTTCCTCAAATGGACGCCGAAGATCATCGTCGATCTCGGCTTCGCGCCTGCTTCTGCGGCCGGCGCTTTGGCGGCGGCTAACCTGGGCGGCGTGCTGGGCGGCATCGTGTTCGGTGTGACTGCCAACCGCGTGGGGCCGCGCCGCCTTACCATCGGCTTCCTGCTCAGCTCCGCGCTGCTCATCAACATGATGGGAGCCTATACCTATACGCTCACGCAACTTGTGGTTCTGGTCGGCCTCATGGGTTTCCTGATGACATCGGGCGTGATCGGCATTTTCAACCTGACGGCGAGCGCATTCGCGGCGGAACGGCGTGCTTCGGGCGTTGGCATTGTGATCGGCGTCGGACGGGGCGGCTCTGCACTGGCGCCGGTCGTTGCAGGCTATCTCTTCGCGGCAGGCTTCAGCCTTTCGGCAGTGTCGCTTTTCATGGGGCTTGCCTCGGTTCTGGCGGCCTTAGCACTGGCGCAGCTTTGAGCGAAGCGACGGACGCAAAATGGGGCCTTGTACATTAATTGGTCAGTTGACATAATAATGCATCTGCGTAGGAAAGAAGGCGGGACAATACAAAAGGTCCGGGTCGATTCCGGGCATCCATCATCAGCGGAGTCCTTCGACATGACCGAAGTTGCCACCAAGCTTGACCTGCAACGCATTCCCTATGGCTCCGATCCCGCTCTGGTTGGCCAGATCGTCGCTCGCGATGGCGGTCTGATCCTGACGGGCGTGCTGAGCCAGGAAGATATTGATGCGATCAACGCCGATCTTGATCCGCTGATCAATCCTCTGCCGCTCGCCAACTGGGGCGGCGAAATCGCCGAGTCCGTGCTCAACGTGCCCAAGGATGACGTGGCTGCGGCACCCGAAACCGAAGCTGTCGTGAGCAGCGGCATGTTCACCAAGCACCGCCAGCACTTGCTGCTCCACAGCAAGGTCTTGCGCGAAAAGCTCGTGGCCGACCCGATCCTGGCGGAATACATCGCGCAAGTCGTGCCCGGCCGTGTTGGCATGCACTCGCTGTTTTCGTCGGTTGCGATCGAAATCCATCCCGGCGAACTGGCGCAAGATATCCACCGCGATGCCGACTATCTGTTCGATCAAGCTGGTATGGATTCGCCCGATGCGCCGCACTATCTGGTGAACACGTTGCTGGCGATGTGCGACGTCACCGAAGAGATGGGCGCGACGCGGGTGATCCCCGGCAGCCACCTCTGGCGCGACTATTCCGATCATGGTGACATGTCGCAAACAGTCCCGGCCACGATGAAAGCCGGGGACATGTTCCTCTACAGCGGTAAGACGCTACACGCTGGCGGAGCGAACACGACGGCTGACAAGCGGCGCCGGTTGGTCTCCACGGCTTGGTCGTTCTCTTGGACTGTGGGTGAAGAGGCATGGCCGTTCATCGTATCGCCGGAAGAGGTCAAGACCTGGCCGAAGCTGGTGCAGCAGTACATCGGCTTCCGGTCGAAGCCCTATCGCGACGAAACGCCCGGCCTGTTCTGGCGCATCGACACGCGGCCGCTCGAGGAAAAAATCGGACTCGATGCCTGATCAATCGCAGCGCTCACCGGACTGATCTTGACGAGCGGATTGCGGGTAGGCCGCAATCCGCTCGTTTTGCGTTTGGAGGTTGCAAGGCATTGTCACGCAGTGTTGCGGTTCATCTTGACTGTTCGTTCAAATGAGCTACGAGGGCAAGATACCAAGCGATATGTTGCAGGGTTGGCACGACTTCGGGGAGTGCAAGCCCTGTTGCCAGCGCTCGAAGCCGGTGTTGCGGATGAGGGCTTGCCGCAGGCCGAAAAGGTTTGAACTTCAAGGAGGCACATTCATGCGTATCACCAGAACAGCTATTCGCCTCGGTGCCGGGATTGGCGCGCTTGCCATGAGTCTGGCGGCGATCACGCCGGTCGCAGCGCAGGAGGCGGGCGGACAGGCGCAGGCTTCAGAAGGCGGCGTGCAGGATATTGTCGTTACCGCGCAGCGCCGCGACCAGCGGCTGCAGGACGTTGGCGTTTCCGTCACCGCGCTTGGCAATGACAAGCTGCGCGAGCTCGGCGTCGTGGATTCGCGCGACCTCGTGAAGGCTGCGCCTGGCGTGCAGCTGGAATCGACGGCTGGCGGCGGCGTCAACGCGTTCCTCACCATTCGCGGCATTTCGCAGTCGGACTATTCCGCCAACCAGGAATCGCCCAACTCGATCTATCTCGACGAGGTCTATCTGAGCTCGCCCAACGCGGCGGCCTTCACGATGTACGACTTGCAGCGCGTCGAAATCCTGCGCGGCCCGCAGGGTACGCTGTTCGGTCGCGCTTCAAGCGGCGGTCTGGCGAGCTTTATCACGGCGCGTCCTGGCAAGGATTGGTCTGGTTACGCTGAAGTAGGCTATGCCAGCTTCAACAACGTCTGGGCCGAAGCGGCTGTTGGTGGCCCGCTCTCGGACCGGGTCCGCTTCCGCGTTTCAGGCCGTACGGAAAACGCTGACGGCTGGTTCCTCAATGGGGCACCCAACGGGAAGGCTTCCTACGAGAAGAAGTTTGCGGGCATTCGCGGTCAGTTCGAGGCGGACCTTACCGACCGCCTGACCGCGCGCGTTGCAGTCAGCTATGACCGTAACCCCTCGCACCGGGAGGGCACCTATCGCCGCGTGGCCTATGCCTACGATGCAAACGGCCAACCGTTTCTCACGCCTGACGTGCCATCCGCTCTGACTGGGTATCTCAACCCTTACAAGCAGTTCAACAAGGGGGATTTCAACGACTATGGCCGCCTGAGCAACGAACGCTTTTCGCCAACGCTTTATCTGACCTACGACCTCGGCGGCGCAACTCTGTCGTCGATCAGCAACTACACCAAGTTCAAGTTTGACTATGAGGAAGATTGTGACGGATCGCCGATCAACGTCTGCGATTTCGGCTATAGTCAGAACCTTGATCAGTATTCGCAGGAGCTTCGGATCAACGGGAAGACCGGAAACCTGACCTACACGGCGGGCGGTTACTACCTCAAGATCGATCAGATCATGCCGCAGTTCTTTCGCTATCCCGCGTTCAGCGGCACGGGATTTGGTTTCAGCGACACGAACATCGTCAAGCAGAACCTGGATTCATGGGCACTCTTCGGTCAGCTGGAATACAAGCTCACCGACAAGCTCGGAGTGACGGGTGGCCTGCGTTACACGCATGAAACCAAGGACTTCGATTCCAAAACCTATCTGCAGGAATTTGGGGTTATCTACGATCCCGAAATCCTTGCTGCCGACTTCTCGAAGGCGACTGTTGGTGCGCTTGCGCGGCGGTCGGAAGGGCTGTGGACCGGCAAGGTCCAACTTGATTACAAGCCGACCGACCATACGCTTATCTATGCCAGCGTCTCGCGCGGGGCGAAGCCAGGCGGGTTCAACACCAACCTTTCGTTGGCAATCTCGGATGACAAGGTTCCGTTCAAGAGCGAGCATCTCTGGGCCTATGAAGGTGGCCTGAAGACCCAACTGCTGGACAACCACCTTCGCGTGAATGCCAGTGGCTTCTACTACGACTATTCGAGGTTCCAGGGCTTCGCGCTGATTACCCCGCAGAGCGTCGTGGGCAACTACGATGGCTACTTCTATGGCGGTGAACTGGAGATCACGGCGGTTCCAGTCCACAATCTTGATATGACCCTTGCAGCTTCGTACCTTAAAACCAAGCTCCGTGATGTCGGTACAATCGGGCCGAACGGCGTCGGGTCGGTGGTGCTCGATCAGGAAAGCATCATGGCGCCCCGCTGGACTGTCTATGGACAGGTCACCAAGTCCTTCGATCTGTCGTTCGGCAAGCTTGCCTTGAACTGGAACGGCAACTACCTCGCCAGCCGCTACGCCTCGATCGACAACAGCATTCTGAATCAGGTGCCCGCCGTGTTCATGCACAGCGCCCGTGCCACACTGTCGTTCGATGCGCAGAAGCTTGAGCTGTCGCTGTTCATCAACAACATCAGCAACAAGGAAAAGATCGGCTGGGTGCAGCGTTCAACTGACGGCGTGGTCTATGCCTACGACAAGCCGCGCTGGATCGGCGGGTCGATCCGCAAGTCGTTCTGATCTGATGAACTGATGATCCGTCCGGGGATGGCCGCAACGCCATCCCCGAATGGCCGTTACGGAGGTTCCCCTTGCGCAAGTTTGCTTCGATCCTTCTGGTCCTGCTGCTTGCCGCATGCGGCATGGGCGCGCCGCGTGACACCAATTGGGAGCTGCTGGGCAACAGCCCGGAGATGCAGCACCACGCGGACCTCGGCCAGATCGATCGAAGCACAGTGGGCAAGCTGGAACTGGCGTGGTGGGCGGAAATGCCGACGCCCTATGGCCTCGTCGGCAATCCGCTGATCAAGGATGGGCGGGTATTCCAGTCCGGCCCGGGCGGCCATATCTTTGCCACGGATATCCGCACCGGCAAGCTGCTCTGGGAATTCGCCCCGACAGTCGATCTCGCCAAGGCTTCGTTTGCTTCTTACATCAGCGAGCAGACCAATCGCGGACTGGCGCTCTATGGCGATCTGGCGATCGTGGCGACAAGCGACTGCCGCCTGATCGCAGTTGATCAGAAGACCGGCAAGCAGCGTTGGCAGGCGCAATCGTGCAATTCGGAAGAGATGTACGGTATCACCGCTGCGCCGCGCGTGGGTGATGGCCTGGTGTTTACCGGCAACAATTGCATGGACAGCGGCGAATCGCGCGGCTTCGTCGATGCGTTCGATGCCGCCACTGGCAAGCATCGCTGGCGGTTCTACACCGTGCCTGGCGATCCGGCCAAACCGCAGGACAGCCCGCTTTATGACGGTGCGGCGAAGACCTGGGGTACGGACTGGCATGCCAAGTCCAAGGGATGTGGCAGCGTGTGGGATTCGATCACCTTCGATCCCGTCCTGCACCAGGTTTATATCGGTGTTGGCGGTGCGTCTCCGGTCTCGCCCGCCAGTCGGGCTCCGGATGCGGGCGATGAACTATTCACCAATTCGGTCGTCGCGCTCGATGCCAAGACCGGTGCCTACAAGTGGCACTTCAAGGAAACGCCGCATGATGCTTGGAACTTCGATTCCATTGGCATCATGGTCGCGGACCTGCCGATCGCTGACAAGAAGCAGCGTGTTGTGCTGTCTGTACCCAAGAACGGCTTTGCCTATGTGCTCGATGCCGCCAGCGGCAAGTTCATCAGCGGCAAGAACTATGTCGATGTGAACTGGACCAAAGGGCTCGATGCCAATGGTCGCCCGATCCCCGAACCCGCGGCGATGTATTGGAAGAACGGGCAGGGCCAAGTGGTGGAACCCAGCACCATGGGCAGCCATGGCTGGGAGGCGATGGCCTTCGATCCGGCGACGAACCTGCTCTATATCCCGGCCATGCACATCCCCACATATGTTGCGCCGAACCCGGGCGTGATGGGCATCCTGATGGATTTCTATGCGGCGGAGAAGCCTGGGGCCAAGCAGAAGGCCTACGGTGAACTGGTGGCCTGGGACCCTGTGACGCAGACGGCCAAATGGCGCACTCGTGCCAAGTTGCCGATCAACGGCGGTCTGCTCCACACCACTGGCGGGCTGGTGTTTCAGGGCATGGCCAATGGCGAGATCAAGGCCTTCGATGATGCCACCGGCAAGGAACTGTGGAGCCGCCAGACCGGAGGAGCCATTCGCGGTGCGCCTTCGACCGTCATGGTGGACGGCGAGCAGTATCTGATTGTAGCCACAGGCAATGGTGCGGCCTCCGCCACCGGCAACTATGTGGCGCTCTACAATTCCACGCCGGAATCGCGCACACCGCCCCGCCTTTTGGCATTCCGCATCGGCGGCAAGAGCGCGTATCCTGCGCTCGCAAAAATAGAGCCGGTGCCGGCCCCCGCAGCTCCTCGCCAGAACCCGGCGCTTGCTGCGAAAGGCGACCTGCTGTTTGAAGGCTATGGCTGTCCGGCCTGCCACGGCGCGCGGGGCGCAGCCTCGGGCGGCAAGGCACCCAACCTCAATCGCCTACCGCCCTACGACCTCGCCATGCTCAAGCAAGTGGTGCAGCAGGGCTCGCTCGCGGCAAACGGCATGCCCAAGTTTACCGGCATGCCCGACGCAGACGCCGAAGCGATCTTTGCCTACATCATCGACGAGGCCTGGGCCGCGCACGATCGCAGCACTGGCAAATCAGCAACCGAGGGCAGCAAGCACTGATGCAAAGCAAAGCCAAGACTTGGTGGTTGCTGGCTATCGCTTTGGCCGCGGCGGGCGCCGGAGGGGCAGCGATTGCGGACAGCGGCGCTTCCATATCTCACGCCAAGCTGCTTGATGCTGCGTCGGGGGACGATTGGCCTGGCTTCGGCAGGACCTACGGTGAACAGCATTTCAGCCCGTTGGCCGAGATCAGCACCAAGACTGTGGCGCAATTGGGCTTGGTGTGGTCCAGCGATCTGGGCCCCGGCAATTCAGTCACAGGGCCGATCGAGGTCGATGGGGTCATCTACCTCGCCAATCGGCACAATGTGATCCATGCAATCGACGCGCGCTCGGGCCGCGAGTTGTGGGTGCATGACACGCAGGCGGCCGAGCGGGCGGGCAACCGGCTGCGCGTCGCATGGGGCACACGCGGTGTGGCTTGGTGGAACGGGCGGATCTACACCGGCACAACCGACGGACGGCTGATCGCGCTTGATGCCAAGACCGGCAAGGAATTGTGGTCAGTCATCACGGTCGGCACCGATGATATCCGCTACATCACCGGTGCTCCGAGGATTTTCGGCGACAAGGTTATCATCGGTCATGGTGGTGCGGATTCAGGCACGACGCGCGGCTACGTGACGGCATATGACGCCGTTAGCGGCAAGCAGCTTTGGCGCTTTTACACGGTTCCAGGTCAACCGGGCGTTGATACCGACGAGACGACCCAGCTCGCCGCGAAATCATGGGCAGGTGAATGGTGGAAGCTGGGCGGTGGTGGCACCGTGTGGAACGCCATCACTTATGACGCGGAAACCGACACCGTGTTTCTTGGCACCGGCAACGGCTATCCGTGGAACCACCGCATCCGCAGCAAGGGGCAGGGGGACAACCTGTTCCTCTGCTCGATCGTCGCGCTCGACGGGAAGACCGGCAAGTACAAGTGGCACTACCAGATCAATCCCGGTGAAACCTGGGACTTCAACGCCAGCATGGATATCGAGCTAGCCGACCTGACAATCGACGGTCGGGCGCGCAAAGTGCTGATGACCGCGCCCAAGAACGGCTTCTTCTATGTGATCGACCGAACCAACGGGCAGCTGATTTCGGCCAAGCCCTATGTCGACAAGGTGACCTGGGCCTCCGGTATCGATCTCGCTAGCGGTCGCCCGGTGGAAAACCCACTCGCGCGCTTTGCGAATGGGGGCAGTTTCGATCTTTGGCCCAGCTTTGTCGGCGGCCATAGCTGGCTGCCGATGGCCTACAGCCCTGCCACGCGGCTGATCTATATCCCGACCATCGAAGTCGGCGCGACCTATTCGGAAACCGGTATCGATGTCGCGCATTGGCAGCCGCCCAAGGGTAATGTCGCCGATGTCGGGCTCTATGTCGATTTCTCGGTCGATGGCCCACCGCGGCGCAGTTATCTGCAAGCCTATGATCCCGTCACCCAGCGCCGCGTGTGGCAAGTGCCGACGCCCGGCCCGGTCAGCGGCGGCACGGTGGCGACGGCGGGCGGGCTGGTGTTTCAGGGCGGGCTTGATGGCAAATTCAACGCCTATGACGCCGCCGATGGCCGCCTGCTGTGGTCATTCGCTGCCGGTGCGCCGGTGCTCGCCCCGCCGATCGTTTACCGTGCGGGCGGGCGCGAATATGTCAGTGTGATCACGGGAACGGGGGTCACGTTCGGCACATATTCCTCGATCATCGGGTCGCCCGCAGATTATCGCACCCAGGCCCACCGCGTGCTGACCTTTGCGGTTGGCGGCAAGGCAAAGCTGCCGGCCGCCGCGCCCGATACGCTTCAGCCGGTGGATGATCCAGACTTCCGGCCAGATACCGATCTCGCAGCGCGGGGTGCGGTGATCTATGGCACCCATTGCTACGTCTGCCATGGCAGCAACGCGGTTGCGGCCGGAACTGCGCCTGATTTGCGCACGTCGGCTGCCCTGCTGGATGCGCCAACGCTGCGCAGCATCGTCCGCGATGGCGTGCTGACCGCTAACGGCATGCCGAGGTTCGAGGAACTGGATGATCAAGCGCTTGCAGCGCTACGCCACTATTTGCGGCAAGAAGCCGCAACATGGCGCAAGGGGAAGAAGTAGTGCAGCGCTCTGAAGGCGCTCCCGGCCGATCCTGACCCTATAGCGCTGACTCGTAGCGTTCCAGAACCCAGCGCAAATCCCTTAGCGGCATGTCCGGGTCGATCAGCAGCTGGGTTGCAATGCCTAGCTGCAAGCAGCCCACGCCCAAGGCGGCCACGGATGGAGATACGGCGTTGGAAACGCTTCCGTCCTTCTGCCCCTCGCAGACAAAATCGGAAACTCGCGCAGCGATGGTCGCGTGCTGCTGGAGGAAGTATTCGCTTTGGGGAAGGCGATTGGCAACCGCAGCCGCAAGCAGCACGTAGTAGGCTCTGGCCAGCGGATCTTCCTCAAGATGTGCCATGAAGGCGGCGGAAAACCGGGTGATCTTTTCCTTGCCACTGGCCGATGGAGCCAGCGCGACGCTGACATACCCTTCCAGACGCACGCGCAGGAACGCGATGATGGCCTTGAACAAGCCATCGCGTGATCCGAACCGCGAGGTGACCAGCGACGAGCTGTAGCCCGCGCGTTCGCTGATCCGCTCGAAGGTCGCGGCGTTATAGCCAAGCTCGACCAGGATTTCCGAGGCGGCAACAAGGAGTGCCTGCTCGGATTCCTCGCGTCGTTCGGCCTGGGTTCTGCGTGCTCTCATTTACTGGTTGCCTAACCAATTTTGTGCGAATACACAATATCGTATAAAAAATGCCGAGAGGAGCCGGTCTATGCCCATGCCAAGCGATATTGCCAAGACAATCGCCGACCCCAAGGCTTATGCGGATTTGCCGCGCCTCGATGCCGCATTTTCCTGGTTGCGTGCCAATGCTCCGTTCGATGTCGCCGAAATCGAAGGCTTTGATCCATTTCGCGTCGTGAGCCGGCATGCCGACCTCCTTGAGATCGAACAGCGCGCAGCCGTGTTCGCGAACGGCGTTGCCAGCACCTATCTCGTTTCGCAGGATGCAATCGCGTTCGGGCGCACTGTGGTGGATGCGCCAAACGTGATCCATTCGCTGGTCAATGTGGATGGCGCAGAGCACAAGGCGCTGCGCGCGGTTTCCTTTCCCCTGTTCACGCCTAAGGCGCTCAAGGAGTTGGAAGGGCTGATCCGCAGCATCGCAAGGGAGTTCGTGGACGGGATGTTTGCTCGTGCGCCAGAGTGCGATTTTGCGTGTGACGTGGCGTTTCTGTATCCGCTGAGAGTGGTGATGACCGTGCTGGGCGTTCCGAAGGAGGACGAGCCATTCATGCTCAAGCTGACCCAGGAGATGTTCGGCAATACAGATCCCGAGATGAACCGATCGGGTGAGGAGGTTTCCGGCGCCCGTGCGCTGGAGCAAATCACCACTGTTCAGGCCGAACTGGGCACCTATTTCTCCGAAGTCACCCGCAAGTTCCGGGAAAAGCCCGAGAACTGCGTCAACAGCCTGATCGCCAATGCCAGAATCGACGGCGATTACCTGACCGGGCCGCAGTTGATGGGCTATTACATTATCGCCGCAACCGCGGGACACGATACCACCGCCAATTCGACCGGGGCGACAATGTGGGCCCTTGCGGAGAGACCGCACGTGCTAAAGCAGATTCAGGCGAACACCGGCCTTTTGCCTGGCTTCATCGAGGAATCGATCCGCTGGTCCACCCCGGTCAAGCATTTCATGCGATCAGCGCTGGAAGACACCGAAGTAGGCGGCAAGCCGGTGAAGAAGGGCGAGTGGCTGTTCCTGTCCTATCACAGCGCCAATCGTGACGAAGCTGTCTTTGATGACCCCTTTGATTTCCGGATTGATCGGCCCTTGCACAAGCACGTCGCATTCGGCGGCGGACCGCACGTATGCTTGGGGCAGCATCTTGCCCGCATGGAGATGCGCATCCTCTGGGAGGAACTGCTGCCGCGACTGGGCTCAGTCAGTCTGACGGGCGTACCGAAGCTTTCACAGTCCAACTTCGTTTCCGGCCCGAAATCGGTGCCAATACGCTTCACCGCCCAATAGGGAGTTGGGAGGTGTCTGAAATCCGATCTTTTCGTCGGTATCGCTGCCGGTATTGCGACCATGTCTATGACGAGGCGTTGGGAGATGCCGATGGAGGCCTGGCCCCTGGTACTCGATGGGAAGACATTCCCGAGGATTGGTTTTGTCCACAATGCGGCGTTGGCAAAGATGAATTCGATCTTGATGTAGGCTGACGCGGCGGACTCAGATCCGGACCGCTACCTCTCTGCATGGTAAGCGCTGTTCTGCCCCCACCTTGCGTGGGTGATGCCCAGCGTGGAGTTTGCGCGACCTGATTGGGGCTGAGGGCGCTACTCCTATGATAATCCCGTGTGATGATCCTGTGAGCAAGGGCGCGCA
>NKIC01008076.1_pt2 | contig 51468 bp, 46 predicted proteins | sample 1173441 | NCBI WGS metagenome assembly NKIC01 (sample SAMN07190239, study PRJNA340070) | algae metagenome | isolation source: Clonal culture of Asterionella formosa BG1 isolated from Esthwaite Water | host: Asterionella formosa BG1 | place: United Kingdom: Esthwaite Water | collected 2014-12
CACGGCTATAGTCGCAGCAACACCGCGGACAGTCAGTTTGCTCAACATTCGTGATATGGTAGGAAACCTCCGATAACAGGATCACGGGTTGAACGAATGGGGGAGAAGAACGCTTCTGCGGTTCGATATGCCGCATTCATTAGTTATCGCCACCATCCTGAAGATAGGCGCTGGGCCAAGTGGGTTCTGGAAGAGCTTGAATCTTACCGGACACCTAGAGCGCTGGTCCGTCGGGGTTTTGCACGCCGGATCGGCCGTCTCTATCGAGATGAGGACGAAAACCCTGCGTCGTCTGAACTGGGAGCGCAGATCGAAGAAGCGCTTGCTGCTTCGGATAACTTAATCGTTGTAGCTTCTCCCCACACGCCTGGCTCTCGTTGGATCGAGCGGGAGATATTGCGCTTTCAAGAAATGGGCAAAGGGGACCGAATCCTAACCCTTCTGATCGATGGTGATCCGGCTGGCTCCTACCCGGCGCCGCTACTTCGAAATCCTGACAGTGAGCCCATTGCATCGGACGTCCGGCCTCGACCCGACGAGTCCCTGTCGTCTCTCAAGAGAAAGGCGAAGTTACGTCTTGCTGCTGCGTTACTGGGGTGCTCGTTCGACGACTTGATGCGCCGCGATCAACGGCGGTCTCGCCGGAGGATTCAGATTATTACCGCCGCAACCCTGCTGTTGATCATGTTTGGATCAGTGGCTTGGCTAACCTTGACGCGGGATTCTGAGATTTCGCGCATCGAGGTGCTGGCTGCTACCGTGGAAGCGCGGCCCTATGTGTCTTCAGCTCAGAAAGCTGCAGCAGTGTTTAGGGCGCTTCCGCAAGTGGATTGGCGCCTGGTGGGCCTGCCCACACACGCCACCGATGTTATTGGTCCGGTTGCTCGAAGAGGCGCCGTGTCTGTTATAAGCATGCCAGTAGCTGTTGGCCATCCGAGCGCCATTAGCGAGGCGAGCGGTGTATTGAGCATCGGGACCGATACTGGCGTCGTGTTAACGTTATCCGGTTCAGAGTTGAAGACGCGCCTGCTGACGAATGATTGCTCAGAAAATGAATTAAATTTGAAGCATTGTGCGGTTACTAGTATCGCGTCCAGAAATGGCAAAATCGCAGCCGGCTTTAAAAAAGGAAAGCTAGCAATCATATACGAAGACAGTCATGCGTCGGAATACATTCTTTCGTCTTTGGCGATAGACGAAATACTATGGCTAGATCACAATACAATATTTGCATCTGATTCATCGGGAACAATATTTAGCATAAAGGGCAAGGAATTAGAAATTATCTCGAAAGGGGGAGGGACCGTTTCAAGACTGCTGGCACGAGATGAAAGGCAAGTCGTTGTTCTCCGAGTTGATGGAAAAATCGAGACGTTGGCGACCGACACTGGCCGACTAACGCTCGTTGAACGAAGTTCACGTGCCATCCGCGACGGCGGATGGATGCGCGGGGACTTGATGACCGTAGAAATGTCGAAGGCTGGCGCATTTAGTGACGAATCGCACAACAGCGTCGTAGTTCTACATCAGAAACAAGGAAATCGCGTTTTCAACGTAAAAAACGGCCTACCAGAGACATTCGCTGACGGCGTGAGATTCAGACCGACGAAAAATACCTTTTTAACACGTTCTGGAACGACCATTTGGGAGGTTGAGCCGTTCACGGGTATCTCTCGAAATTTTAAAATCGACTTTGAAGATTTATTTAGTAGCGACCAAACATCGCAATTATTTTTTAGAGGCGCTCTTGTCGAATCTCAAGATGAATCATTTATTTATTTTTTAACTGACTATCATGTTATTATTGTAAATAACCAAATTCTAAACCAGATTAACAGAATTATTTCATCAAAATCTATGATCAGAGCTAAGTTGTGCGCGGCTGGGTTCGGAGAATTATTCAGAGGCAAAAATATTCCCGGAAATCCCTGCTAGCATTCATACTGCCAGTTTGCGATCCAGCCTGGTTCGGAGCCATCTAGACTCACCTCTCGATCTTCCATTAGTGGAGTAAACTCTCCATTTTCAGATTTTCTAGAGCCGTCCCAATGGAGGCGAAGTTTTTCGTTAGATACCCACTCCATACCGACAAGCGACAAAGTGGTACTTGGCCCGAAATTTCCGGAATCGTCGTACCCGTCGGGGAAATTCGTGAGCCGATGTGGCCTCCCGGGCGCAACCTGAACGAGGTCATACGATCCGCATGTGTAGCCCTGGGCTGTAAATCCACTCGACAAAAGTATACCGAGCCCACCATTGGGAAGAAGAATCGCCTCAAGTCTCGAAGACCCGCCCCAACCATTGCCAGAAAATGTAAATGGGTATGCCGCCTTAACTACACTGCCGTCCGAAGACATATAATAAACAGACGTTGCGCCTGAACAGTTATGGCAGTCGTTAGTGTTAGTATTGTTAACTAAGAATATAATTTCATTTCCGAAGCGGATCGCCGCCAAAGGCTTTGCATCGTAATTATTTTCGCCATCATCAACAATAATTTGCGCGGTTCCCTGTTTGGAGAATACCACGCTCATGAGTTGAACCATTGAATCGGTGTCCAGGAGCATTTCAGGCTTGATGCTTGTAAGGCCTTGCAGGCCTCCTCCGGCGTGAACGACCGGGCCACCAATTACGGTTGGCTTCTCAGGTGCAGGCGCTTCTGCCGTAGCTGCGGCCGCCAAGTCGTCCGTTGTTGGTTTGCTTGGTGAGCAGGCCGACATCCCCAGTGCGCTGAGCGTCGCAAAAACGGTCAATGAAATGTGACGCATACATCCCCCGTTAGCCGAAGACGCCAATCTTGTTGAACTTGGCACGTAAATCAACCGCATACTCTCGCCATGAGAGAATAAGAAATGGCACGAAAATCAGTCTAAGTGCTTGAAAATCAGAGAATAAGATATTTGTGTAGCTATCCTACGTGACGTAGACAAATGTTAGCCCTTGTCTACCGAAGGCGAGGCGGACCATGCGGAGGAAGCTGCCGGCCAGTTGGTCGTAGCAGGCGGCGATGGCACGTTTGATTGAACATGCGCTCGAAGCGGCTGAGCCGCAGATAGAACGTCCTGTTATGCTCGGTCGTTACGCGGCAGTTTAGCTGGCCGAGTATGGCAGCCTCCATCTCTCGGTTGGCAAGGTCGGTACAGATAACGTCGGAATCGTAGCTTTTGTCCGCGTGCAACGCGAGCGGAGCATGTTCGGGGAAGTCGATCGGATAACCGTAGCCTTGTAGTCCGTCGCTTCGACAGCTGTCAGGTGGAAGGCGAGCAGCCGCCCAGGGGCATTAACCAGGCAGTCAAATCTATTGGTAACCCGCGCCGCGAGCGACCGAGAGCACCTCGATACGCCTCTCTTTTCCGTATGCTGACGAGACATGAGCGCGAACGGTGATGCTGCCGATGTTGTAGTGGCCGGTGTCCGACATGATCTCGGCCGGCGTTACCGCTACGTTGTCGCCGACCCCGGCTTCGCTTCGGGGCCGTAACCAGCGATAGGCTCAGACCCTGTCCGTCTGAATTTGTCCACACCACCAAGATCGCTCCCTGTCGAAGCTCGTGCGGGAACAACCATCCACGGGTCGCGCGTCCACTTTCGGCACATGAAAAGTTGGGTCCGTTCGACAACACCGCGGTGCGCGCAAGAGACCATGGCTAAGGGTTCGCTCTCCGTCAAAACTCTATGCCACCGGCCTCTTGTATGCCGCCGGCCTCTTGCCGGCATCTCCAATAAGGGTAAAAATCGACCGAGAACTCTCACTTCAGCAGGTTTAACCACGGGATACACCAGTTGGCATTCAAATCTGCAACCCACCTGTTTCAAAGCTAAGGAAAGCCCACAAATGGCCTCAACGTTTCCTTCATCAGCAGGAACAGGGCTGCTGGATGACCCGTTGCGGGGTTGGGGCAACGATGACCTGCTCATAACAGCCGAAAGCCGTACGCACCTCCAAAGAACTCATCCGAAGGCGATACGTGTTCTCGATTGGCCAGCATTGCGTGAGCGCTTTACTGCTCATGATCTCGCGGCTAGCGAAGGCAAACGAAGGAGTCGTGTGACAGGACTTTGGGCAGTCTTTTTTGCGGGCACCGGCGTGATCCTGCTTAGCGTCGCCTCAACAGCCACCCCACCCATTGGCGAGATGATGTCCGAGGCCGCCTTACTTATGGTGATAGCTGGCGGCATTTTGGCAATATTTCACTGGATTGGTTTGCTCTCACGTGATCGGTGGCTTGGCAATCGGTTCTGGACCGAGAGATTACGCCAGTTACATTTCCAATTTCTCATTAACAATTTGGACTTTGCAGCCGCTGCAATGAAGGATGATGCGGCTTTAAAAGACTTTCTTATAGTGCGTGAACAGCGACTCGCCGAAGTCGTCGGGCAGCTCACACCGCGGGTCGCTATCGCTGCAATGCGAGATGATATTCGGGAGAGAAAATTCTGGCTTTACTATGGCTGGAAGAATCTAGGTTCACCTCCGTCAGAGAGTCCGGAATTATTTGAGTTGATGGAGGCTCTTTATAATTTGCGTATTGAAATTCAGGTGAAATATGCTGCTCTTTCACGAGGTAGCGACATCTATTCGCCGCCGATGCGTGCGCGTTTATTGAATGGCATTGGCGATATTTTCACAGTGGCGGTGGTACCAATCGCAATTATTGCGGGTATAGCGATTTACTTGAAGGCTCCGCTATTTGGGTTAGGTGGAAACGATTGGGTAGCGGCTTTAGGAGCGTTGAGCGCCGCTGGCCTTATGGCCCGAACCGCTGAGCAGGGCTTGCAAGCAGGAACTGACAGCGAACGCTATGAATGGTACAGCTCCGAATTGGACGACGTTAAAGAACATTTTGAAAATTCAAACTTAAGCGGCAAACTGCAATCTCTTCGAAAGCTCGAACTCTTAAGCTATAAAGAACTCCGAAGGTTTATTTTGACCCATTCTCGAGCGCGATTTATGATGTAAATACGAAAAAGTGAATATATATAATTGGAGACTATGTTTTCTTGTTTACGAAATTTGACGTGCACCCCTGATTGGTACCGTTCAGAAGTAGAGTCCTTTGCTTTGATGGCTGATGGTTGATGTGATGGCAACGGGGTTGGGGGCATGCCCCCAACCCCGTTGGCCGGCGATCTCGGCGGGGGTGCGCCCGCCCAGTTTCGAGTGCGGCCTGACGGTGTTGTAGTCGTGCTTCCAGGCGGTCAGGATCGATCTGGCGTGGGCCAGCGATGTGAACAGCGTCTCGTTGAGGCATTCGTCGCGCAGCCGGCCGTTGAACGATTCCACGAAGGCGTTCTGCGTCGGCTTGCCCGGCGCGATGTAATGCCATTCGACCTGCCGCTCCTGTGACCAGCGCAGGATCGAGGTCGAGGTCAGCTCGGTGCCATTGTCGCTGACCACCGTCAGCGGCTTGCCGCGGACGGCAAGCACGCCATCCAGCTCGCGCGCGACCCGCGCCCCTGACAGCGACGTGTCGGCCACCAGCGCCAGGCATTCGCGCGTGAAGTCATCGACGACGCACAGGATGCGGAAGCGCCGGCCGCACGCAAAGGCATCGGATACGAAGTCGAGGCTCCAGCGCTGGTTGGGTCCTTGCGGCATCGTCATCGGCGCCCTGGTGCCCAGCGCACGCTTGCGGCCGCCGCGGCGGCGCACCTTCAACCCTTCCTCCCGGTAGATCCGCAGCAGCTTCTTGTGGTTCGGCACCAGTCCTTCTTGAGCCAGCAGATAGCCCAGGCGCCGATAGCCGAACCGCCGCCGTTCGCCGGCCAGCTCGCGCAGCCTGACGCGCAGGCCCGCATCATCGGGACGGGTTGGTTCATAGCGAACCACCCGCCTGGCCACTCCGATCAGACTGCACGCCCGCCGCTCGCTCAGCCCGAACGTCTCCCGGGCATGGGCGACCGCATTCCGCTTTGCGTCGGGCGTCACCATTTTTTTGAGGAGATGTCTTTCAACACCGCGATATCCAGCATCGCCTCCGCCAGCAGCTTCTTTAGCTTGGCGTTCTCATCCTCCAGCGACCGCAGCCGCTTGGCCTCGGACACCTCCAGCCCGCCGTACTTTGACTTCCACTTGTAGAACGTCGCGCCGCTGATGCCGTGCCGCCGGCAGACCTCGGCCGTCGCCATGCCTGCCTCCTGCTCCTTCACGATCGCGATGATCTGCTCGTCTGAAAACCTGCTCCGCTTTATTCGTCCGTCTCCTCGAGAAACGGACTCTACCCAAAAATGGCACCAATTCAGGGGTGCACGTCAAATTTAGCGCGCTTTTTCTTTACGAACTGCGTGGATTAGAATTTGTGTGTAAACAATCGGTGATTCCACAAACGCAGAAAGTGCTTAATAGACCGGCGGTGGTCGGCCTGCAGTTTGATTTAGAGATTCAAATTAGATCGAGAATGCATGCAGCTAAGCTGCGACGAATTATCGGTTATGATCCAGCGGTTGGCACGCTTAATTCAAGGATTTGTGAGCCAAAAGTTGCAAGTTGCTCGACGCGCAGGAAATCTGTGTTGTACCTGAACCTATATTGAACTCGGATAACTTAACGATAGTTTGCGTAACAATTTATCCGCGATCATCGTGTCGTTTCAACATAGGCGACCATCGCTAAGTCAGCCGGATACTCGACTTTCTTTCTGGTCTCTAGAACCGAAAACACGCTCACCAAGATAGGCCCCGCCGTCAATAGCGGTCGTGGCGCTTACTGCGGCAAGCGGGCTTGCAAGCGCGACCTTCTCAGCATTACGAGTCGTTTCCGAGGGCCTTCCACTGACCGCCAATTCCCAGCGTTATCGCTGGCATCTCGACACGCTAAGCTTGCTCAATGGTAGGTTAGAAGTTGCGACGCCGGGAGAAACCTTGAGACGGCTGGACCGACCGTCCGACTAAGAGATGAAGCGTTTCATAGTTCGGCGATGAGTTCGACATTTGCGATCTGATGGATCGTCCGCAACCGGTCCGGTCGGTCATCGCGCGGCTGCGTGCCGCCACCGGGCAGGCCGACCCGGTTTCCATGCCAGCAGATCCCTGACCCACAGAAGCTGAGGATCGAATACCTTGCCCGATTTCACCAACTGATCGTATTCGGCCCGCACGGCCGCTGCCTCGTGACCGGCATTGTCGAGCTGTGCCGCACGGAACCGGGCCTGCAGCGCGTATGATTTCCAGAAAAACACCCGCGGCTCCTTCGCGGCTTCCGCCCGGGCCAACGCCAGCGCGTCACGCAGCTGCAGCCGGGCGCTGTCTGTCTGTCCTTGCTGCGCGCGAATTTCACCCGACAGTATCAGGGCCTGAGCACGGAAGACCGGCCAGTCCTTGCTCCACCAGGGCTCGTCCATATGGGGCGCAAGCTTCGCCATCACGTCCAGTAACCGCGCGTCGGCTTCGGCCGCACTGCCCTGTTCTAGTTTCAGGCGCGCGGACAGGAGCGCGAGCTCCATGAGCTTCAGATAAACAGTGCGAGTATAACGCATGAACATCGTCTTGTCGTCGAGCGGCCGCAAGATCTGCAGGCGGCGGATGATCGGTCTTACGCGTTCCAGCGCGTGCTGCGCGCACTGGAGGTCCTGCTGATCGAGGCAAACTCCAACTAAGTTCGTTCCGATCGAGGCACGAAAGCTCCAGCGATCGAGATCCGCACGCGACGATGCTGGCATGGGTCCAGCGTCCATGGATTCCGCCTTTTCGAGAAGCGTTCGCGCCTTGTCGAGTTGCCTGTCATGGACCAGCATTCCGGCAATATCGGCAAGCAACGATGCGTACTGCTCCTTAACAAATTCGGGACCAAACACGTTGCTAGCAAGTTTCTCCAGACTTTCGATCGTATTATTACTTAGAAATTCGCTATAGTCTACCTTTTCGCCTAACAGGTCGCGGTAGCTAGCACTGACAACCATTTTACCATACTGCATTGAGAATCTAAATACTCTATAATCTCTTAAGTCATTTATGTCTATTTTTCTTATGCCCTCTTCTAGTTTCTCAAGCATATCAATATTTCTGTCCTCTGCCTCATATTGATAATAATGCATTATAGATGAGACTAATGATAATACGAATTCTTTATCCTTACCTAATACTTTATAGCACATTAATACAGTCGGCGCGAATTGTTTGTTAAAATATCTTATTTCCGCTACGTCATTAAAGGTAATAACAACGGCACGGCAATAATCTCGCTGCTGCGTCGAAGCCATGTCTTTAAATGACTTGATGCGCTCTACGGAGTCGAAAGCGCGAAACACGGGAATGATCGCGCGACCGAGACTGCGGACGTTCGCGCGGACATCTACCACGCGGGCTTCGAAATCGAGCCGTTTCCAAGGGTCGGTGATTTTGTCTTCTGTGGCATCCACCAAATTTGCCGCCTCGTCAAAGCGCCGCAGGGTATTAAGCTGAGAGATCAGCAATGTGGCGGATTCTAGGTCGGAAGGATCCAAGCGTACGATATCCTGCAGGATCTTAGTCAAATCGGGGAAATCGGCCTCCCCGCGCAACATGAGGTCCTGCTTGATGACGAGCAATTGCTTGAGGTTTTCCGCCCCGGCCTTTGCAGCGGCGACCTCTCGCGCCCGGTTCTCGGCATACGTCAACTCTTCCAGTTTCGCGGCGGCGCCCGTGCGGTCTCCGTTAGCATACCGCTCGAGGAGCGCCAGTTTCTCCGGGCTGGCCGCGCTCACCACACCGCGCATCTCCGCTTCGAGGGCGTTCAGCCTAATTGCGAATTCGTTATCCTTAGCGGCTAAGTCAGAGTAGGCCTTTTGGAGCTGCGTCTGGACATCGTTGATTTCGGCCCTCAGGGCTATGACCTGCTGCCGGTTGGCGCCGGCCTGCCGCAATGAATCGCGCAGGCGCTTCTCTAGGTCGGCCAGCCGCTGAATTGTCTCGAACTGCGCAGCAGCGGCGCGCTGTTCGTAAGCCTGCCGGATCACTGCCGAACTCAGAACCAGCATTTGCGCGACGACGTCCGGCGATGTTGCAGCATACGCGGGCGTGGCCGCGGCCAGGATGATGGCGGTCGTAAGCCCGCGCAGTGAGGCGCGGGCGGTCCGGACAGCGGAGCGATGGTTGATCATGAACAGGTTTCCTTAACCACCGGCTCTCGCACTTCCCACGAACATTGAGCACGGGTGTCGATCACGCACTGCCAGTGGCCGAGCGCTTCCTTGCAGGAACAGGCCTGGTCGGCGATCGTCGCTACCGTGCGCCTGGGGGCGGTGGCGCCGCTGAAGAAGAGCCCGCAGCTTTCCTCGCCGCTGCGTTTCGCCGCCGCCGCCGCCGATCGGCAGGCAGCGGCACGATCCGAATCTTCGCTCGATATGCCGGTCACCGGCAGGACCTGTCGCTTTGCAGCCCAGCCAGGCACCGACGTCTTCTGCGCGCGGGCAAGCGCCGCCTTGGCGTCCGCCGCGAAAGGACCGACTTTGCCGGCGGCAAGAAATACCCTGATCGCCGTGCAATCCCCGCCAGCCTTGGCTTTTACCCACTGCTCGCGCTGCTCGGCAGTACCCATGAACGTCTGATGCAGGGGCAGCCCGGTCATGCTCGGAATCAACCATGCAAGACCGACAAGGATGACGGCGATCGATCCGGCGGCAACAAGCCGGCCGGGGTTCCAGCGGGGGGCGGGCGGTTCGAAGCTTTCGCTTGAAACGCCGTCGACGAGCGCGCGCAGGGCGTGGACGAACTGTCTCCAGGCCTCCGCGCGGCGGTTTCCACGCCAGTTCGAAAGGTCGGCGACCTGGATCGTGGTGAAGCCAATCGGCGGGTCGACCGGATCGATCCGCGCCGGGCACAGCCGGCCGCGCTGCTTGCCATAGGCGGCTTCCTCAATCACCCAGTCGCTGACGACCGAGGCGGAGGTCCAAATCGGCGCGACCACTTTCGCCTGTTCTAGCTGGCTATGGAGTTCGCGACGCCAATGGGTGCCGGCTGCGACACCCTTGTCCCACCAGACATCGAAACCCTCTTCGCGCAGAGCCTTGACGATCGGCTCCACACGTTTGCGATCGCATTGCCGATAAGAAATGAAGATATCGGCCATCGACGTCAGAACTCGATCGGAGGAAGCGGGGGCACACGCTTGTCGTTTGTATAATCCTCAACTAGTAGCTCGCCGAAAGAGCGCCCGGTGGCGCGCGATTTGTTGAACAGTCGCTCATAGCGGGCCCGGGTCTCATGAGTAATCTGGCAACCCTTCGACTTTTCCACCCATTCGAACTGGTTATCCACTGGGGATTGGTCGCCGATAACTTCCCAGACGTAGACCGTCAGGTCCTGCGTAATGACGTCTCCGCACCGTATCGGCACGTCGAAGCGCTTCATTCCGGAACTTGACGAGCCGTATCGATTCAGCAGTTCGTCGACCTCGCCCGGCAAAGGAGCAATGGCTTTCTCCCGGATCGCCTTCTGGATCGTGTATGCGGCGCCCAGCGCGTGCAAGGGCCAAGCGCCCTCCTGCGACAGGTCAAGCGTTTCCATCACCTTGAGGCCTTGGCGTGACAGGATCGCGGCGCGGCCCAGGTCCTGTTTGTAGCCGAACTTCCCTTCGCGCAGGCCGGCCACTAAAGTCCCGAAGCCGTCAGGATAGCCGTGTTCGAGGCTTTCGAACGCAAGTTTTTCCGGCTCGACCCCGGGCACTGGGCGCGCGACCTTCGAAATCAGCAATTTCGCCGCCCAGGCGCGCGATTGCCAATCGTCGGGACGCGCATTCTCGAAAATGAACTTAACCGAAGCGTCGGGCTGCGGCGTGCCGACTTCGCCTTCTGATAGCATCCACGCCGCCTGGTAGGTTGCCAGCGAATGACCCAGCTTCGCCGCCTTCGAATAGAACTCGAAAGCCTTCGCGGGCGATTTCTCTACTTGCTGGCCCCATCGATAGGCGTTGGCCAGTAGTAGGTTGGCCTTTGCCGAGCCAGCGGTCGCCATCCGTTCCAGTTCGGGCAGCGCCGCCGCCGGATCGGCGGGCCGACCGATGCCAGAATAGGTTTCCACGATTAGTTCAGTCTGCGACTCTACATCCCCCAATTTTGCGCTTTGCATGAAATAGTCGTGGGCCTTTTTCTCGTTGCGAAGCGGCTCCGGTGCATCGTAGCGATAATAGCCGCCTAAGCGGTACGTGGCGGCGAGCACGCCCGACTTATGCGCCCGTTCCATCCATTCTAGCGCTTCGTTCACGCTCTTGTCGCCGCCCCTGCCATAGTACAGCATCTGGCCATAGGCGAACTGCCCCCTTGGAAACCCGCTCATCGCCGATTGTCGTAATAGATATCTTGATTTTGCAAGTTCGGCCGGACCGGCGGATTTGCCCTGCCGGGCGAGCGCAGCAAGGTATTGCGCTTCGGGGTCGCCGCCGTTTGCTGCGGCATCGATCGTCGACTGGTTCAGCTTCTTGAGCGCCATGTCCAGCAACGATGCGCCATCCTGCGTTTGCAGATAGTCCTGAGGGGCCACGCCCGAAGTGAAGCCGCTTGAGCTCTGTGCGAAGGATGTCGAGGACGTCGCGGAGGCTAACAACACCAATGCGAGGCCGGTCGTTCTCGCCAGCCTCGAAAACATTGGCGCCAGACGTCGATGCATTTCCACCCACAGCCTCCCGAAATGCCCTTTAGACAATGCCTTAAGCGTGCATAACGACATGCCGATTCTGCTCGTTTGCCATCGCACCCGAAGCTATAACTATTGCGCCAGCGCATCAACTCTCGGCACAGCGCATTTCACGTGAGCGGTTGCTCTTGCACGAACCTGAAGCGCCACTCTAATATATCATGATTAGGGAATATACGGAGAAATTAAAAATATGCTTCCGTTAACATATTCATCATAATAAATTTAAAAAATATTCGCCAGCGTGCTCAATATGGCCCAAACCGTAAAATGTATCAGAAATTAATAATCGTCTCGAAAGTTCGTTTTACAACAATTTTCGGGGTTGGTCCGGCAAGATTGCGAGTTTTCTTTGGAAATTACTGCGGTCGACATGGACTATGCCGGCGCTATTCTACGCATTGTGGGCGATTGTGCCGAGCAACGGCATAGAATTTTAAACAATCACCCCCTCGATCAGTGGCCGGTGACCACCGTATCGTTTTCGATGTAGGCGACCATCGCTGTGCCTGCCGGATATTCGGCACTCTTTCCGGTGACGAAGGCCGAAAACACTCCCACCAGGACAGCGGCTACGACTGTGCCGGTGGTGCCGCCTGCACCAGCTTCATGCGACTGCCCGGTCATGGTAATCCGCTGATCTCCAACCGCGAGATAGACGACGCGGGTATCAAGCTTGCCGGACTTTCCGAAAGAACCCTTCTTCTCGACTTTGGTCACTTCACCAACACCGCGCGTCCCAGCTGGAATCACGATCTCGTTGTTCGCTTTGACATCCTCGGTGGTCAGCAATTCGAAGCGATCGCCGATTTTGGAAAACTTCGAACTCAGCAGGGTCATCGTCTTCAGCCGGACTTCGGTCCCCTGTCGCAATAGGGGTCCGCTCACGGTAGCGGCAACTGTGACAGGTGCGGCTGCGACAGGAAAAACGGCAGCTGGGGCTGGTTGCGGCGCGGGCTTCGCAACCGGTGCGGCGGCAGTTTGCGCCAAGCTTGCCCCGGCTACAGTTGCCGATGCTATAGCAATAGCCACCAAATTGCGTACCGCGTTCATAAATTACCCCCAAGATTCAACCGTCAAGAGGTGATTACGACGCGATTGTAACCGCTGGCAAGCGACGAATTGTTCCACGCTCATGCCACGGAATTGAGGTCAGTCTTCTCGCGCAAGATAAGGCGCCGTTGGAGCTAAGGGATCGGATTGTGACAACAAAAGTTGAACCGCGAGCCTAAATTCTAGGCGAGTATCGCGCGTTTTTTTGGGTTCTATTTCGAAGCCAATTCAGGCTTACGCCGTCTTGCGCGGCCGACCCCGCGGCTTGCCGCCCACCTTGGCAACCCGTTTCGTGCCTAGACCAATGGACACCGCCAAGGCGCGGCGCCGCTCGGCATAATCGGGGGCGACCATAGGGTAATCCGCCGGCAAGCCCCATTTGACGCGGTATTGGTCCGGCGTCATGCCATAGTTGGTCATCAGATAGCGCTTCAGCATCTTCAGCTTTTTGCCGTCTTCAAGGCAGACAATGTAGTCTGGCTTAATCGAAGCGCGCACGGACACCGCGGGTTCCTGGCGAACAACCGGAACCTCAACGGGGGAACCAAGTTTCGCCAAGGTGGCATAGACGCTCTCGATGACACCGGCGACGTCTTCCGCCTGCACGGTATTGTTCGCAAAATGGGATGAGACGATATCGGCCGTCAGTGCCAACAGTTCGCCGTGATCTGGTGCATGTTCAGTCATCACTTTGCTCCTCGAACCTATCGCGTCTTCGCCCCGCCGCAGCGGCATAATCCTGCAGCGATTTATTGCAATAGCGGGGTTATTGTGAGCCTCGCCAGATGAACCGTAAAGCCGGCGCTTGGCAGTCGGATGAACTCATCAGTCCTGCCTGGGTTTCTTGCGCGACGCGGCTAGCGTCTCCTCAAGCTGCCGATGCGCTTTCTTTCTGGCCGCCTCGAACCATATCGGCAGCAATTGTCGGGCCCCGATGTCATTCGCCTTTGCAATGTCTACAACCTCGTTCGGGATGATGAACGGCATCCGCATCTCCCGCGGCGGCACATATTGGCCATGCGGCTCTGCCTTGGCGCGCAGGAACCCGTGGAGCATCCGCCCGGAGTAGCGCCGATAGGTTCTGAGCCGCGCCTCGAGCTCTTCGATCGTCATCTTGAGCCTGGGCGGCAGGTCGTTCTGCTCATCCCAGAACCAGAGCTCGGCATAGTGGATACCGTCGATGCGCCGGCGGTTGCGCCGGATCCAGCGCTTCTCGATCCAATGCGAGTAGGCGATGTTCACGACATGATAATCGACCATGTTTTGCTTCTGACGCATGACCGCGATGCCCTCGGCGTTGGTGGGCCCAACAATGGTAACGGTGCCGTCCGCGTAGAGCGCGATATCATCGGGGTGGACCGATAGCGGTGGGTCTTCGCCAGCCTGCTCCGCTTGGCTGTAGAGCTGCTCCGCCTGTTCCTTGACGGCGGCCCAGTGTTGGAACGCCTCACGCTTGCGCTTGGCCTCTTCGGCTTCGGCGCGACCAATAAGCTGCATCATCGTTCGCGAATGGCCCGTGTTACCCTTAAGGGCCTCCCGGACCATTTTGGTAATGGCGGCTTCCGCCAGCGTCAGCTCAACTTCGCCCTGTTCGCTCTGCGCTTTGATCTTGCGGGCCGCCTGCCGCAGCGCGATCGCGCTCAGACTTTCCGCGGCAAGCTCGGCAGGCGGAGTTGCCCCGATCGGCTGCTCGCGCTTCGGCCGGCCTTTGGGGTTGCCGGAAACGCCCCGGCTGAACCGACCTTGGGGCGAGCGACCAGCCGGTTGGACCGGCGGGACCTGCGCAGTTGACGGCTCCAGATCGACCGGCGGGATCGGATCAACCGGCACAACCCCGAGAACGTCGTGGTAGATTTGATCGACGAGTTCTCTGGAGAGGCCACCAGACCGAGCCGCAGTTTGCTGCCGTGGCGTCGCCTGTATAGGCCATGGGTCAACAGGCTTGGCCTTGGGTGCGCGGCTCATGCCTGGACTTCTCCAGCAAGCGCCGAGGCCTTATTGCGCTGTCGCGTTGGCCGCCCTGGATGCCGATCAGCACCGCGAGCCTCGCTCACCTCTTCAAAGGCCTCGCCCGACGCGGCCAGGACGGCGCGCTTGCCCGTCATGCGCTGCCAACGCCCCACGATGACATCGCAATAGCCTGGCTCATACTCAATGAGACGGGCACAGCGGCCGGTCTTCTCAGCAGCGATCAGCGTGGAGCCCGACCCACCAAAGCCATCGAGCACAATGTCGCCGCGCTTGGAGCAATCGCGGATCGCATCGGCGACCAGCGCCACCGGCTTGACGGTCGGGTGCATGGCGAGCTCATCGGCGCGGCTTTTGCCGATGCTGCTGATCCCGGCATAGTCCCAGACATTGGTGCGATAGCGCCCGGTGTCACCAAGCCCGAACGTGTTAATGTGGGGCGCCGTACCGATCTTCCAGACGAAGACCAGTTCGTGCTTCGACCGATAGAACGTCCCCATACCGCCATTGGTCTTGTTCCAGACGCAAAGGTTCTTGAGCTCGGTGAACGCCACCCGGCCCGCGGCCAGCAGCTCTCCCATGTGGCGCCAGTCCATGCAGACGAACGCGATCGCGCCATCGCGGCAGTGCCGGGCCGAAGCGGAGAGCGTTTCCGTAAGGAAGGCGGTAAACGCGTCCGTGCTCATCTCGCCCGACGCCATGGCGAACTCGGCATGCTTGATCTTGCCCGAGCCACAGACATTGCCGTCAATCGCGACATTATAGGGCGGGTCAGTGAACACCATGTCCGCCGTCTCGTTGCCGAGCAGAGCCGCATAGTCGCTCTCTGCACGCGCATCGCCACAGATCAGCTTGTGACGCCCCAGCACCCACAGATCACCGGGCCGCGTCACCGCGCGAGCCGACAGAGCCGGCACTTCGTCATCAGGGCCCGATGGCTTTGCAGCATTGGCTTCTCGCGCCTCGTCGAGCACGAAGTCGATCTCGGCGAGACTAAACCCGGTCAATGTCAGGTCAAAATCGAGGTCGATCAGCCCCTGCAGCTCGATGGCCAGGATGTCGTTATCCCAACCGGCGTTCAGCGCCAGCTTGTTGTCGGCAATGACATAGGCACGACGTTCCGCGGCGGACAGATGCGACAGCGACAGGGTTGGCACCTCGCTCATCCCAATGAGCTTGGCCGCCGCCACGCGGCCATGGCCGGCAATGATCTCGCCGGCCTCGCTGATCAGCACGGGGTTGGTAAAGCCAAACCGCTCGATGCTGTCGGCGATCTGGCGGATCTGCTTTTTGGAATGAGTGCGGGCATTGCCAGCGAATGGCTTGAGGTCAGTGATCGGACGGTTGATGACATTACGCTGTTGAACGGACACGGGGCTCTCCTTCACACGAGACGTATGAAAGGAACAAACTGAGACTCTGCGTCAATCGGGGCGTAACCTCGCCGCAACCACAACCGATTCCGTTGAATATTTGCGAATATTATTTTTGAAGATTTCCAAAATGCCTTCTTACGACCCTCTTAGACCTTCTTATAACCTCTTACGCCACTTTTCTGAAAACTAGACTATCGGGATACTTTAGTTTGCTTCAGCGGAAAACAGTCACCTATCAAGCATTCAGCCTCAATAGCGATAGATCAGCTGAGAAAAAGACGTCGAAAAATATTTTTGTTCTATACATCACTGTGCCGGAACTTGGAGCTCCGCAAATATCAAATGCTTACGGCCTGGAAAACTGTCGCTCCGCCCAGCGCGAGTAGCCGCATCTGGCACGCTGATCGTTCCCAAAACCGTTTGCGGCGGACGCGGGGCCGAATGGCTCGGACTATCGGCAGCCCGTCAACAGGCCTGGGATTGGGCACCAGGTGCCGCGCCGCTGCGTACAAACACGCCACCCGCATCACACGCCCGCCCAAGTGGGATTTACGCCCAGCGCTCCGAGATAATCGACCGACAATGTGGGATTAACGCCCAAGTTGGTGGGATTTGCAGCCGGCAAGGCGAGACTCGCGACCGGCTGGGTGGGATAAGCGCCCGCGGTTGTGGGACAGACGACCGTGAAAACGCTCGCTTCAAAATGGGCGGGCTAGGGCAGTACAGGAGGCAAGCTCGGCGACGACTGGGCTAAGCAACTGTTATTGCCTCGGTTATTCGCTAATGCGTCGGGCGTTGCGAGATCAACCAGTCGAGATGTTGGCAGTCTGAAGTGGCGCGGTTACCAAGCGCGATGCCTGAAATTGACCTGTTATCTTCGCGGTCAGACCCTGTTCGGCCGGCCTGCTCGTTCGTGATTACAATGGGTTAGGCTTGCCCAACCTGATAAGTCGGCGCGCACGCAGAAGAAACAGGCAGAGACCGGTTCGCGCATGACTGCGACACGCACCATTTCTTCGACGATCAGTCCTGTTGAACCGCTGACGCGTTGATGGATTTTCGGCTTAAAGCCGATCGAGGCGGGTACTGTTGCACGGCTCGCGAACCTAGGTCTTTGACGCTGGATTGGTGTTCGTTGGCCTGCGCCACCCGCTGCGATCCTGCTCCCTTCGGACCGTTCGATTCAATCCCGCAACACCGCCCAGGTTGGCGCATGGTCGCTGGCCTTGTCGGCGCCGCGCACCGCCTTGTCGACGCCGGCATCAAGCAGGCGGTCGGCCGCTGCCGGCGACAGCAGCAGATGATCGATGCGAAAGCCATGATCGCGCGGCCAGGCACCGGCCTGATAGTCCCAGAAGGTCCAGATACCGCCCCTGGGGTGCAGCGACCGCACCGCATCGGTCCAACCCTGCCAGAGCAGCCGACGATAGGCCGCGCGCGATTCGGGCTGAATCAGCGCGTCGTCGTGCATCGCGACCGGTGACCAGATGTCATCGTCATTGGGAATGACATTGTAATCCCCGGCCAGCACCACCGGGCCGCCGCCGGCCAGCAGCGTCGCCGCATGCGCATCCAGCCGCTGCATCCAGGCCAGCTTGTAATCGAACTTCGGCCCCGGCTGCGGATTGCCGTTGGGCAGATAGATGCTGGCGACACGCACGCCGGCGACCTCCGCCTCCAGATAGCGGGACTGCTCGTCGCTGTCGTCGCCGGGCAGGCCGCGCTGCGTCTCGACCGCCGGTTCCTTGCTCAGGATGGCGACGCCGTTGAAGCCCTTCTGGCCATGGACGAGGCAATGGTAACCCGCCTCGCGGATCGTCTCGACCGGGAAATTCTCGGTGACCGTCTTGATTTCCTGCAGGCAGGCGACGTCCGGCTTCGCCTCGGCCAGCCATTCGAGCAGCCGCGGCAGGCGGGCGTTGGTGCCGTTGATGTTGAAGGTGGCGATGCGCATGGCGCGACCTTAGGGGGTTGGCGCGCGGGGCGGAAGGGGCGGCGTTTTTGCCTCCGGCGGCTGGGGCCTGAGGCCCCAGACCCCGATTGCTGATGCAGTCTTGGAGCCGACGCTTTGAAATATGGACGAAAACGACTGGGGTCTGGGGCCAAGGCCCCAGCCGCCGGAGGCCCCTTTTAGTTGACCACCGCCGCCTGCATCGCTTCCAACCGCGCCACGGCGCGTTCGTCACCGGCGCTGCGCGCGGCAGCGAGTTCGGTGGCGACCTTGGCGGGATCGATGTCGCTGACCGGCAGCGCGCTTTCGGCAAGGATGGTCAGGCCGGTGTCGCTGACTTCAGCAAAGCCGCCATCGACGAAGATGCGGCGGGTGACGCTGTTCGAATCGGTTTCATAGATGCTGATCGCGCCGGGGCGGATCGTCGACATCATCGGGGCATGTCCGGCGAGCACGCCGAAGTCGCCCTCGCTACCGGGGACGACGACCATGGCGACCGGGCCGGACGACAGCCGGCGTTCCGGGGAGACGAGATCGAAGGTGAAGAGGGTATCGGCCATGCTGCTGTTCCTGCTCCCCTCCCGCTTGGCAGGTGGGGTTGGGGGTGGGGGATGTCGGCCCCGGAGTTCGTCTTTTGGGGTGAGGTTGCCCCCACCCCCGGCCCCTCCCGCAAGCGGGAGGGGAGGATTGTTACGCGGCTTCGGCGGCCAGCTTGGCAGCCTTGGCGACCGCGTCTTCGATGGTGCCGACGAGGTAGAAGGCGGCTTCCGGCAGATGGTCATATTCGCCGGCGACGATGGCCTTGAAGCCCTTGATGGTGTCTTCGACCTTGACGAACACGCCCGGCGTGCCGGTGAAGATTTCGGCGACGTGGAAGGGCTGCGACAGGAAGCGCTGGATCTTGCGGGCGCGGCTGACGGTCAGCTTGTCCTCTTCCGACAGCTCGTCCATGCCCAGAATGGCGATGATGTCCTGCAGCGACTTGTACTTCTGCAGCACTTCCTGGACCGAGCGGGCCACATCATAATGTTCCTGGCCGACGGTGCGCGGCTCCAGCACGCGGCTGGTCGAATCGAGCGGATCGACGGCCGGATAGATGCCGAGCTCAGCGATCGAGCGCGACAGCGTCGTGGTGGCGTCGAGGTGGGCGAACGAGGTCGCCGGCGCCGGATCGGTCAAATCGTCGGCGGGCACGTAGATCGCCTGCACCGAGGTGATCGAACCCTTGGTGGTCGAGGTGATGCGTTCCTGCAGGGCGCCCATGTCGGTGGCCAGCGTCGGCTGGTAACCCACGGCCGAGGGGATGCGGCCGAGCAGCGCCGACACTTCCGAGCCGGCCTGGGTGAAGCGGAAGATGTTGTCGACGAAGAACAACACGTCCTGGCCTTCGACATCGCGGAAATATTCGGCGTTGGTCAGGCCGGAGAGGGCGACGCGCGCGCGGGCGCCCGGCGGTTCGTTCATCTGGCCGAAGACGAGCGCGACCTTCGAACCTTCCGAGATCGGGTTGCCATCGGCGTCCGACGCGATGACGCCGGCTTCGAGGAATTCGTGATACAGGTCATTGCCTTCGCGGGTGCGTTCACCGACGCCGGCGAACACCGAGGTGCCGCCATGGCCCTTGGCGATGTTGTTGATCAGTTCCTGAATCAGCACGGTCTTGCCGACGCCAGCCCCACCAAAGAGCCCGATCTTGCCGCCCTTGGCATAGGGAGCGATCAGGTCGATGACCTTGATGCCGGTGACCAGAATGGCGCTTTCGGTCGACTGGTCGGTGAACAGCGGCGCTTCGGCGTGGATCGGCATGGTGAATTCGGAATTGACCGGGCCGCGCTCGTCGATCGGCTCGCCGATGACGTTGAGGATGCGGCCGAGCGTGGCCGGGCCGACCGGCACGCGGATCTGCGAGCCGGTGTCGGTGACTTCCTGGCCGCGGACGAGACCGTCGGTCGCGTCCATGGCGATGGTGCGGACGGTGTTTTCGCCGAGGTGCTGGGCGACTTCGAGGACCAGGCGGTTGCCGCCGACCTGGGTTTCCAGGGCCGACAGAATGGCCGGCAGGTCGCTGTCGAAATGCACGTCGACGACGGCGCCGATGACCTGCGAAACGCGGCCGATGTTGTTGGTGCCAAGATTGTTGGTGTTTCCGGCCATGTGGCGTGCTCCTTAAAGCGCTTCGGCGCCCGAGATGATCTCGATCAATTCCTTGGTGATCGCGGCCTGTCTCGTGCGGTTGTAGGTGATGGTGAGTTTCTTGATCATTTCGCCGGCATTGCGCGTGGCATTGTCCATCGCGGTCATGCGGCTGCCCTGTTCGGACGCGGCGTTTTCGAGCAGGGCGCGGAACACCTGCACCGCCATGTTGCGCGGCAGCAGCTCGGCAAGGATGGCTTCCTCGTCCGGTTCATATTCGATCGCCGCCGGGGCGTCGCCGGCCTTGGCTTCGGTCACGGCCGCCGGCAGCGCTGCCGGAATGATCTGCAATTCGGTCGGCTCCTGCACCAGCGCCGAGCGGAACTTGGCGAAGAACAGGTGTGCGACATCGAATTCGCCGGCTTCGAAACGGGCGGTGATGTCGTCGGCGATCGCCTTGGCATCGCTGAACGCAACATTCTTGATGTGGCTCTGGTCGATATAGCCGACGATCAGCTCCTTGTGCGTCCGCATGAACGGCGCGCGCGCCTTCTTGCCGACGAACAGCATCTTCACCGTCTTGCCTTCGGCGAGCAGGCTGTCGAGCTTCCTGCGCGCCAGCCGGGCGATATTCGAATTGAAACCACCGGCGAGGCCGCGCTCCGACGAGGCGACGACGAGCAGGTGAACCTGATCCTTGCCGGTGCCGGCCAGCAGCTTCGGCGATTCGGGGCCGACGGTGACGCGAGCGCCGAGCGAGGCCATCACGGCAGCCATGCGCTCCGAATAGGGGCGCGCGGCTTCGGCGGCTTCCTGCGCCCGGCGCAGCTTCGCCGCGGCGACCATCTTCATCGCCTTGGTGATCTTCTGCGTCGACTTCACCGAAGTGATGCGCATCTTGAGGGCTTTGAGGCTTGCCATCTTGTCCTTCTGTCATCCCGGGCTCGACCCGGGACCCAGTTGTCTTGGCGGCCGCGCTGCAGGGCTGAACCCCGCAGCGCGGCTGCTAATGGTTACGCAAACGTCTTGGCAAAGGCGCCGATGACGTCCTTCAGCTTGGCGGTCGTGTCGGCGCTAAGGTCCTTCTTGGCGCGGATGTCGGCCAGCACATCGGCATGGTCGGCGCGGACATGGGCGAGCAGCGAACCTTCGAAGCGGGTGACGGCGCGGGTCGGCACGGTATCGAGGAAGCCGTTGACGCCGGCGAAGATCGAAACGACCTGCTCTTCGAACGGCATCGGCTTGTACTGGCCCTGCTTCAACAGCTCGGTCAGCCGCGCACCGCGGTTGAGCAGGCGCTGCGTCGAGGCGTCGAGATCCGAACCGAACTGCGCGAACGCCGCCATTTCGCGATACTGGGCGAGCTCGAGCTTGATGGTGCCGGCGACCTTCTTCATCGCCTTGGTCTGGGCGGCCGAGCCGACGCGCGACACCGACAGACCGACGTTGATGGCCGGGCGGATGCCCTGGAAGAACAGTTCGGTTTCAAGGAAGATCTGGCCGTCGGTGATCGAAATCACGTTGGTCGGAATGTACGCCGACACGTCACCGGCCTGGGTTTCGATGATCGGCAGCGCCGTCAGCGAACCATTGCCATTGGCGTCGTTCATCTTGGCGGCGCGCTCGAGCAGGCGCGAGTGCAGATAGAAGACGTCGCCCGGATAGGCTTCGCGGCCCGGCGGGCGGCGCAGCAGCAGCGACATCTGGCGATAGGCGACAGCCTGCTTGGTCAGATCGTCATAGACGATGACGGCGTGCATGCCATTGTCGCGGAAATATTCGCCCATGGTGCAGCCGGTGTAGGGCGCCAGGAACTGCAGCGGGGCCGGCTCCGAGGCGGTGGCGGCGACAACGATCGAATATTCCATCGCGCCATTTTCTTCGAGCGCGCGGACGATCTGGGCAACGGTCGAGCGCTTCTGGCCGACGGCGACATAGATGCAGAACAGCTTCTTGGCATCGTCATCGCCAGCGGCGGTGTTGCTCGCCTTCTGGTTGATGAAGGTGTCGATGGCGACGGCAGTCTTGCCGGTCTGGCGATCGCCGATGATCAGTTCGCGCTGGCCGCGGCCGACGGGGACGAGGGCGTCCAATGCCTTCAGGCCGGTCTGCATCGGCTCGTTGACCGACTTGCGCGGGATGATGCCCGGTGCCTTCACTTCGACGCGCATGCGCGTCACATCGGTCAGCGGGCCCTTGCCATCGATCGGATTGCCGAGGCCGTCGACGACGCGGCCAAGCAGGCCCTTGCCGACCGGCACGTCGACGATGGTGCCGGTGCGCTTGACGGTGTCGCCTTCCTTGATGCCGCTGTCGCTGCCGAAGATGACGACGCCGACGTTATCGGCTTCGAGGTTCAGGGCCATGCCCTTGATGCCGCCGGGGAATTCGACCATTTCGCCGGCCTGGACATTGTCGAGGCCATGCACGCGGGCGATACCGTCGCCGACCGACAGCACCTGGCCGACTTCGGAGACTTCGGCGTCATTGCCGAAGTTGGCGATCTGGTCCTTGATGACCCGCGAGATTTCGGCGGCGTTGATGTCCATGTCAGTTCGAGCCCTTCAGTGCCTGGCCGAGCGAATCGAGCCGGGTTTTCAATGATGAATCAATCATCCGCGAGCCAACGCGGACGACCAGCCCGCCGAGGATCGACGGATCGACGGTGATATCCAGCGCCACGTCGCGGCCGATGCCGGCCTTCAGCTTGGCGCTCAGTGCCTTTTGCTGGGCGGCGGTCAGCTTGTGCGCAGCCGTGACACGGGCGGTGATTTCGCCGCGGCGCTGGGCAGCGAGCGCCTGCACGTCGCGGATGATCGCCGGCAGCGCGGCGAGGCGGCGGTTCTTGGCCAGCACGCCGAGGAAAGAGGTGGTCAGCTTGTCGAGATCGAGCGAGGCGGCAACGCCGGCGACACCGGCGGCGGCAGCCTTGCGGTTGATCATCGGGCTGGTGGTCAGCGCCTGCAGATCGGTCGATTCGGCCAGCGCGTCCTTCAGCTTCTGAAGGCTCGCCGAGACGGCATCCAGCGCCTTGCCGTCGACGGCGAGGTCGAACAGCGCGGTGGCGTAACGCCCCGAAAGGCCCATCGCCACATTAGCCTGGGCGAAAGCAGAATTTGGTTCCAACGGACTGGGTCCAGCGACAAGAGGTTGCGGCACGCGAAATGCCGGGGGCACATGCCCCTCTGACGCGGCGGCGGCTAGCACGGGCCTGCGAATGTTGCAAGGCAGCATGACGGATTTGCGCTGTCCGGCGGGCCGCAGCGGAAATTTGCGCCTGGCCTCTCGACAGACGGGGGTACGGCCTTAGAATCATGAACGTAGGGGGAGTTTGATGCAACGCACCTTGGCCCTGGCTGCAATGATGGCACTGGCCGGCTGCGCGTTCCCGCGGACGATGGAACGTGTCGCCATCGATCAGAACCAGTTTGTCGCGCGCACCGCCAACACCGTCACCTTCCTCAACATCCTGCGCGCCAAGGACGACCGGCCGCTGCATTTCACCTCGATCTCGCGGGTCGGCGGCAGCATCAGCGCCGGGGTGGCAGCCAGCACCGGCCTCGATGTCCGGCTGGCCGGCGGCACTGATGCCAGCCTGGGACCCGAAATCGGCGGCGAGATTTCGACCAACCCCAGCTATGACATCACCGTCTATGACAGCCAGGAGTTCCAGAAGGGCATCCTGCAGCCGATCGCGCCGGCAACGCTGAATTTCTACCTGCGCACCGGCTGGCGCCCCGACCTGATCACCGTCATGTCGGTGCAGCGCGTCGAGTTCATCGCCACGGCCCGCACGATCCTGCCATCGGCGACCGGTGACGAGGATATCGTCGTCGAGGATGGCGACACGCTGGCGACGCTGGACAACCAGCCCAGCGATCCGGCCGCGGCAGCACGCTTCATGGCGTTCATCAGTTGCTATGCGCTGGCGCCGGTGCAGCGCAGCGGCGAGGATTTTCCACTGAAACGCTTCCGCGACGTGCCGACGGTCAGTCTTGCCGATCTGGCCCAGCTCGATGGCAAGAAACTCGACCTGGGCAAGGGCCCTGATGGCGGCGAAAACGACTGGGTGGTGCGCAAGGCCGCCGGCGGCGAAACCGTGCGGCTGGTGCGCGACCACAGCCGCGATCATCCGGGCAGCGACGCCATCTGTCGCAATCTCGATGTCGTGCTGGCGGGAGACAACAAGTCGCCGGCGCGCGCCCATATCAGCCGCGATGCCGACAGCGCCGAGGTTAGCTTTACCCGCGGCGGCCAGACGCGGACGGTCAAGACCGACGTGGCCGTGACCTTCCGCTCGGTCGACGGCGTCATCTACTTCCTCGGCGAATATGCGCGTGGCGCACTGGCCAGCGGCAAGACCATCTATACGATCGACATCGGTGACGGCAGTGTCGAGGATCTGCTGGTGGTGCGGCGCGGTCGCGGTGGCCGCTACGACCTCAACGCCGAGTTGAACGGCAATGCCTATCACATTCCGCGCGACGGTGCCGGGCGCAGCTATGAGGCAATCACCCTGGTCGAACAATTGTTCAACCTGAACAAGACCGGCCAGGCCATCCCGCTGAGCACGGCGGTGCGCGTGCTGAAATAAGCCGTTCTCGGTTATCGTCGTAGCAGCGGCAGCAAGGCGAACAGCATCTGCCCGACCAGTCCGATCTGCCCCGGTCGCGCCCGGTAGAGCGCCCAATGCTGGGCGCTGCTCTGGCCGAACAGCGTGACTGCAAGTCCCCATTCCGCGAGCATCAGCGCAGCAAAGGCGGTGCCACCCATCAGCGCCCGCGCCAACCCCGCAGGAAGAGCGAACCGCCGTATCAGCACGCCGCAGACCGGCCAGGCCAGTGCCAGCAGCACCGGCACCTCCAGCAGCACCGCCGCCGTTTCGCCGAGGCGCGGGATGATGACGAGCACGCGTATCGTGCCAAGCGCAAAACCGATGGCAAACACGCAGAGGAAATAGAGAAGCCCGGCCTGTAGCGCCCGTTTCATCAGCAGTTCCCTGTCCCGGGCTTGCAGCGCGCCCGGCCTTGGCACAATGTCATCTGCACAAACGTTCCGCACGGATTGCCTGTTCCGCGATGCCCTGGCTGTTTACCCTGATCCTTGCCATCCATGTCGGCGCCGGTGCCGTGGCGCTGACCAGTTTCTGGGGCGCGGTCGCCACCCGCAAGGGCGGCCCGGCGCATCGGCGCTGGGGCTTCATCTTCGCCACCGCCATCTATGCGGCAAGCGTGATGGCGCTGGGCATGGGCACGCTGTCGCTGTTCTGGCCGCTGGCCATGCACGAAGGGCTGACCGACGAACCGCTGTATCGCGGCCTGTTCGGCTGGATGATGCTCTACCTCGGCCTGCTGACGATGAGCATGACGCGCTATGGCCTCATCATGGTGGTCAACAAGCGCAACCACCCCGCCAACCGCCACTGGACGATGGTCGCCCTGCAACTCCTCGTGCTCGCCGCCGCGATCAACTGCGCCTGGCATGGCGTGGTGCTGCACCAGCCGCTGATGATCGGTGTCTCCATCATCGGCTTTGGCACCACCCTCACCTATCTCTGGTACATGTTCCGGCCGGCGCCGGGTCGCGCCGATTACATCCCCGAACATCTGAAGGCGATGGTCGCCACCGGCATCGCCGCCTACACCGCCTTTCTCTCGGTCGGCCTTGTGGAAATGTTCCCGCAACACGCCTTCAACCCGGTGATCTGGGCGATCCCAACCGTCGCCGGCCTCGCCATCATTGCGCATTTCCTGAAAGGGCTGCGCGGTGGCCGGCGTCCGGTGGCGGTGGTGGTGGCGTAACGGCACCGACGCTTGCCGGACACATGAACGCGACGTAACGTCTGACACATATCGATCTTGGCGCGGCGACCGGCAAGTGCGGCGTGTTCATGGTGTTTCTGGTTGCGTTGATGGTACAGGCAGCAGCGCCCCAGCCGCCGCCGGAAGCCGACATGATCACCGTCACGGCGACGCGAATCGATGATTATGCCGCCGCCGTACAGGCCTGTGTTGCCCGGCGCTGCCCGCCCCGCGCCGATATCGCCACTGCAATACGCTATGCCGAGGTGCAGTTCCGCACCGGCGACTATCGCGGCGCCCGCAAGACCCTGGCAGCGGCGGTCGGCCGCAATCGCCAGGCCGGGGCAGTCGAGCCGATTGCCCTGTCGCAGCTGTACCGGGCCCAGGCCAATGTCGCGGTGCATTATGGCGAACCGCAAGTCGTAGCGCGCGCCACCTACAACAGCCTGCGGGTCCTGCAGGACAATCTGCCGAATGGCGCGCCGGAAACGCTGGCGGCCGAACTGGCGGTCGCCGACATACGCGTCCGGCAGGGTGACAATGCCGGCGGCGCCTATGCGATGGCGCAGGTCGCGCGGCGGGCTCGTAGCTTTGGGGCGACGGGCCTCGCCGACACCGCCGACCTGCACCGCGGCTGGGTTCTGCATGTCCTCGGGCGCACGACGGAGGCGCGCACGCTGCTGGCAACGCTGGCGGCGATGCCCGGCGAATCCGCGCGCGTGACCCGCCTTGTCGCCCGCATCCTGCTCGCACGCATGGCGCCGGCCGCCGATTCGGCAGCGGCGATCGATGCCCTGATCGCCAGCCTGGCGGCGGACCGGAGGGGCACGGCACCGGTGCTGGTGTGGGGCCCGCCCCTGCCGGCGCCGGACAACCGCTTGGTCGATGATCGCGGCGTAGTGTCCGCACCCAATGTGGCGGGCACCATCGCGGTCCGGCTGCGCTGGGTCGATATCGGCTATGCCATTCGCAGCGACGGACGGGTCGAGGCGGCGGAAATCCTGCGCGGATCGTCGGGCAGCAACTGGGCCAACGCCATCCTGGCCGTCGTAAGGGCTCGCCGCTATCTGCCGACGCCCGGCGACAGCCCGAACGCCGTCGATTTTCGCGTCGAGCGCTATACCCTGACCGCAGATTTCGGCACGCCGACCGGCTCCTTCATCCGCCGCCGCAACGGCAGCGCCCGCTATGAGCAGCTGGACCTGACCGATCCGCACGGGCCGATGGCAACGCCCTGACGGACCGCACAGCGCCACGTCTGTCCTACACGCCGTCGATGCCTTATGTTGGCCGTTGTTCTGGTCCTGCCACTGCGGGGCAAGGGCCAGTGTGTGGCGGCGGGTTGGCGGGGCGCGCGGGAACCAGCCCGATCTGTCAACTTTGTCAATTTGTAAACGAGAATTAACCTTTTTGCGCCAGCGCGGCCTCAAGCGCCGCCAGCAGGTCTGGTACCTGGGTCAGCGACTCACGTTCCGACGCGATGATCGCGGCAAAGGCGTCGTGCTTCAGCGCGGTCAGCCGTTCCGGCGCCAGCATGGCACAGTCGGGCAGCGCCGAGGCGACGATGTCGATCAGCCGCTCGGCGGCGTGCAGGCGACCCCAGAGATAGTCATGCTCGCGATAGGCGCGGCTGAAAAAGGCGCCGAAGGCATTGAGCTGGGCACCCTTCAGCCGGGTGCCACCGGCGGCGCGCAGCAGCGTCGCATCATCGGGCGACAGGCGATCGACCTTGATCTCGTCGAACTCGTCGACACCATCGCCGTGCAACAGCGGCAGCATGGCGATGTCGAAGAAGGGGAAGCCGAGATAGGCGCTCATCAGGGCACGGCGCAGCGGCCGCGGCATCGGCCGGTTGAACAGCGCGACCATTGCCGCGTCGCTATGGGCGTCGAGACCGCGCAGGTCCATGGCGTCGGCGAGGGCCGCCATCGCCGTCACGGGGTCGACCAGCGTCTGGGCCGCCGCGCCGTTGAGGACCGGGTTCAGCCAGGCCGGCTGGCGGCGCTGCAGATGCTGGCCGATCAGCAGATAGATGCCGGCCTTCATCGCATCCAATGTGGCGCGGGCCTCATCCTCGGTCGCCGTTACCGCCAGCGCATTGACGCGGCGGATGAGGAAGCGCAGCCGCCGGATACGGAATTCCAGATCGAAACTGCGCAGGAAGCCGACATAGTCCGACGCCGCCCCGCCGCGTTCCAGCGCCTGTGCCGGATGGTCGAGCCCTCGCGCCCTGACCACCGGCCAAAGCGCCGCGCGCACCGCCTCGACCGGCCCGGCGCCACACGCCGACAGGCGTTCCGAAAGCGATTCGACGATCTGGGCGACCTTCAGCTGGCCATAGCCGGCATAGGTGAAGCCGGCGCCGCGCGCCGCCTCACCCTGTAGTTGCGAGCGCCAGGCCGCCAGCCGTTCCGGGGTCAGCTTGAACAGGAAGACCTTCAGGCCCAGCGCCTTTTCGATGCTGGCGTTCACCTCCGGCGTCATGCCGTCGATGATATAGCGCAGCCGCCGCACCTGGGCCGATAAGGCATTGATGGCATCGAGGCTGTCGTTGATCGGCTGCTGGCGCGGGATGTCGGCCAGGCTGCGCAGCACGGTGGCGAAAAAGCCGGGCAGCGCCATTGAATCCTTGGGCAACTCGCCATGCATGCCGGGCTTGGGATCGACATAGACGAAGCGGCGATCGACCTCGCGGTGCGACGGCCGCCGCGACAGCGCGGCGATGGCCGGACCGAACGGGCGGTTGTTGAGCACGGCGCCGTCGATCAGCGTCGCCGCCTCCGGCATCGACCGACCGGGGAAGATGCGGGCAAGGAAGTCGGCACGGTTCGGCCAGCCGCGCCCGCGATCAGCGACAACGGCATCGACCTCCCCCACCCGCGCCGGCGGGAAGGCGCCCGGAAAGCTCGCCGTGGCGCGGGCGGCAAAGGCCAGTTCGGCAATGTCGCCGAGATGCCGCGGCGCCGTCACATCATCGCTGCCCGGATCGGTGAAGCCGATCACCAGGCGATGCTCATTCTCGGTGACCTCCGGCGGCGAATGCAGGCGTAGCGTCTCGGCGGCGCCATGATAATCGGTAACGGTCACGAACAGATCGAGCGGCTGCACCGGCGGCAGCAGCGGTGGCGTGCGCGGGCCGGTCTCCATCGCCGCCAGTGCGTCGTAGAGCATGGACGTAAAGATACCGCCGGAGAACGGCGGGGTGAACCAGCGCGAACGCATCAGGCGCGACAGCTTGCAGCTGACCTCGGCGCGCGCCGCCGGTTCCGACATGTCGTCCATGACCAGCCCGCGCTGCTTGGCGTACCAGACGAGCGGCGTCGCCCACCATTTCGAGAAGCGGGTACCGGCGCCCTCCGGCTCCAGCAATCTGTCGCTGTCGGCGCCGCCCAGCCAGAGTTCGCGCAGCGGCTCCATGTCGCTGCCCTGGCTGATGGCCTGGGCGAGCAGGATGCCGTTGATGCCGCCGGCCGCGGCCCCGGCGATGATGTCGGCCATCACGCTCAGATCGAGTTGCGGCGCCAGTTCGTCGAGCAGGCGCACATAAACTGCTTCGCTGTCCAGCGCCGGCGGCAGCGGCACCTTGCCCTGCGTCTTGCGCCGCATCGAGGCACGCGACAGCTTCCACACCTCCTTGGTGATGCCATGCATGTAGACGGCCAGGCTGACGCCGCCGTAGCAGACAAGGGCGAGGCGCAGTTCCTTTTCGCGCATGGGCGATCCAAATCCCTTCGCGGGCATGGTAGAGTCCGCAAGTCGTTCCGCATAGCGGCCCGATGTTGCAGGTCTTGCGCTGCGGGGGTGAAATTCTGCGGTTGCATGCCCATCTCGCCGGCATGAGCAATCCCACCATCGTCGATATCCCCCACACGCTTGGCCGCGAGGCGGCCAAGGCGCGACTGGCGACCGGCATCGGCAGCTTGGGCGATCACATCCCCGGCGGCGTCGCCGAAGTGCTGACCGATTGGCCCAGCCCCGACCGCATGGCGCTGACCGTGGTGACATTGGGCCAGCGGCTGACGGCCACGCTCGACGTGACCGATACGCTGGTCCGGGTCAGCTTCGCCCTGCCCGGTATGATGGGCTTCATGGCCGGCGCCATTGCGGCCGCGGTGCGTCGCGAGGGCGACAAACTGCTGCTGCCAAAGGCGTAGCGCCTACCAGTTCAGCCCGGCGATCATCGCCGCATAGGCGCCGATCCCGTCCCACAGATTCTGCAGGCGCAGATTTTCATTGGCAGCATGCTGACTGTTGTCATGGTTGGCGATCGGCAGCCCGATGATCGGCACGCCGAACACCGTGTCGAACATGTGCAGCGGCACGCTGCCACCCATCATCGGCAGCACACCGACAGGGACCGAGGTGGCGGATTGCGCGGCGGCAATGACAGCGCGTGCCGCCGGCGTCGTCATGTCGGCCCGCAGCGCCGGATAGCCCATTTCCCATTCGAGCCGGATCAGCCGCGGGTTCGCCGCCCGCTCGGCCCGGTCGGGGGCGTGATCGATGATCGTCCAGCCGCGCTGCGCCAGAAACGCCTCGACCTTGTGGCGCACAGCGGTCGGGGTCTGACCCGGCACCAGCCGGAAATCCGCCGATATCGTCGCTTCGGTGGGGATGGCATTGGCAGCGCTGGCGCCGACATTGCCGGCGCTGATGCCGCGAATGTTGAGCGCCGGTCGCATGGTGCTGGCGGTCAAGCCTTCCCGGCCTTCGCTACGCGCGATGGCGAGGTCGGCCTTCAGATCGGCCTCGACCGGTGGCAGCGCGGCGATGGCGGCCGTCTCGGCCGGCGTCACCGGCCGCACATCGTCGGTGAACCCCGGAATCAGGATGTTGCCGTCATCGTCCCTCAGCGCCGCCACCAGATTGGCGGCCATCACCGCCGGATTGGGCACCCAATTGCCATAATGGCCATCGTGCAGTGCGCGGGCCGGGCCAAAGAGCGTCATTTCGAGCCCCATCACACCGCGCGCACCAAAGCTGATCAGCGGCCGCCGCGACTGGTGCACCGGGCCATCACCGATCAGCCAGAGGTCGCTGGCCAGCAGCGCCTTGTTGGCTTCAAGGATCTTCTGCAGATGCGGCGAGCCGGCTTCCTCCTCACCCTCCCACACGACCTTGATGTTGACCGACGGCTTGCGACCGCTGGTCCTGACCGCGTCAAAGGCCGCCAGAAACGCGACGATAGCCGCCTTGTCGTCGCTGGCGCCGCGGCCGTAGAGCCGCCATTCCGGATCGAGTTTCGTCCCCAGCGCCGTCCAGACGACCGGCTGACCACCGGCGGCAAGGCTGGCATTGCGCATGACCGGGGTGAATGGCGGTGTCACCCATTGCGCCGGCACCACCGGCTGACCATCGTAATGGGCATAAAAGACCACCGTGCGCCGCGCCCCCGGCGTCGCCAGCGTGCCGAACACCAGCGGCGGCCCGCCCTGGCCATCAAGCAGCCGCGCCTGAAAGCCGCGCGCCGCCAGCGCCGCCCGCAGCAACTCGGCCTGACTTGCGAGCCCGGCCGGATTGGCGGCAACACTTTCAACGGCGATCATGTCGGCGAGCTGGCCGACAATCTGCTGTTCATGGTCGGCACGATAGCGATCGACCGCCTTTTGCAGCGGCGGCGGCGCGGCGGCCACCAGGGCCAGCGCCGCGCCAATCGCCAGTCCCATTCGCTGCAACCGCATCGCCCGTCCCCCATGATCGTCGCGGGATATCGGGCGCAGCGCGGCGACGCGTCAAGCCGGATCGCGGTACCACTGGAAAACATCGGCCAGCGCCACGCCGAACACATCGGCAATGCGAAACGCCATGTCGAGCGAGGGCGCATATTTGCCCTGTTCGATGGCCGCCACCGTCTGCCGCGTCACGCCGATCCGCGCTGCGAGATCGGCCTGGGTCATTTCATCGGCATCGAACCGCAGACGGCGCAGCCGATTCTCCAGCCGGCCGCTCATGCCCCGATCCGAAAGGCAATGATCTGGCTGAGCGCCAGCACCGCCTCGCCGATCGCCATGGCAAACAGCGCCGCACAGCCCATCGCCAGCGCTGCCTGGTCGAGCGGCAGCGTGAATGGCAACCAGGCGATGCCGAACAGCGCCACGTTGACCGCGAAAAAGGCATGGCCGACAGCACGGGCCCGAATGCCCAGCTCCCGCTCATCGCGCAGCGCGATCTCCGCCGGTGCCGAGGCGGCCAGCACGCCGTAGAGCACAGCCTCGACCACGGCAGCGATGACGATGGTTCGCAGCGTCAACCCAAGCAGTGAAGGGGCGCCGCCCGGCGCAAAGCCGATGCCGAGCACCTTGGCGGCGAAGCTGCCCCAGATCAGCAGTGTGGCGAGAAGCGACACCCAGGCGAGTTTCTCACGCAACGACATCGATTCCGACTCCCGGGTTTTGTTCAATATACATGATGTACGTTTTTACACACTTAATGTAAAGTATTTCTAACATTGGTATGGCAAATCTGCTTGCGAGGGTGCGTGGTCGCGACTATGTTCGTCTTTCGTTCCTCACGGAGTCGCCATGGCCCGCGCCGCCACCCGCTATGTCTGCCAAAGCTGCGGCGCCGTCAGCAGCCGCTGGCAGGGGCAGTGTGCCGATTGCAGCGCCTGGAACACCATCCAGGCGGAAGCGGCGCCCGCGGCGGCGCCCTTTGCCGCCAAGCATTCGCTGGCCGGCGGCGGCCGCAAATTCGCGATGGCCTCGCTCGCCGATGATGTGAAGCTGCCTGACCGGCTGTCGACCGGCATCGGTGAGCTCGATCGCGCACTGGGCGGCACGGTCGGCGGACCAGCCGGCAACGGTGGCGGGCTGGTGCCGGGCAGCGTGATTCTCATCGGCGGCGATCCCGGCATCGGCAAATCAACGTTGCTGCTGCAGGCGGCCGGCCGCATGGCGCGCGATGGCCATGCCGTCGCCTATGTCTCGGGTGAGGAAGCCGCCGACCAGGTGCGGCTGCGCGCCCGCCGCCTCGGCCTTGCCCGCGCCGATGTGCAACTGGCCAGCGAAACCAGCGTCCGCGACATCCTGACGACACTGGCGGCGGGCAAGCCGCCGGCCCTGCTCGTCATCGATTCGATCCAGACCATGCATTCGGACACGCTGGAGGGCGCGCCCGGCACCGTCAGCCAGGTGCGCGCCAGCGCCCAGGAACTGATCCGCTATGCCAAGACCACCGGCACGGCGCTGATTCTGGTTGGCCATGTCACCAAGGACGGGCAGCTCGCCGGGCCGCGCGTGCTCGAACATATGGTCGACACCGTGCTCTATTTCGAAGGCGAACGCAGTCATCAGTATCGCATCCTGCGCCCGGTGAAGAACCGTTTCGGCGGCACCGACGAGATCGGTGTGTTCGCCATGGGCGCCGAAGGGCTGGAGGAGGTCGTCAACCCGTCGTCGCTGTTCCTCACCGATCGCGACAGCGCCGTCACCGGTGCCGTGGTGTTTCCGGCGATGGAGGGCACGCGGCCGGTGCTGTGCGAAATCCAGGCGCTGGTCGTGCGCCTGCCCTCGGGCGCGACGCCGCGCCGCGCGGTTGTCGGCTGGGATTCCGGGCGGCTGTCGATGCTGCTGGCGGTGTTGGAGGCGCGCTGCGGCCTCGGCTTCGGCAATCACGAGGTCTATCTGAACGTCGCCGGCGGGCTGAAGGTGTCGGACCCTGCCGCCGATCTCGCTGTCGCTGCAGCGCTGATTTCGGCGCTCACCGACCGGCCGGTGCCCGGCGATGCGGTGGCGTTCGGCGAGGTCGCGCTGTCCGGCGAACTGCGCCCGGCGGGCCTTGCGACACTGCGGCTGAAGGAAGCGGCGAAGCTCGGTTTCCGCTCGGCCTTCGCGCCCAAGGGCACGGCGAGCGGGGCGCTGCGCGTCGAGGCGCTGCCGACGCTGGCAGCGCTGGTCGACCGGCTGGCGCCGGATATGGATTGATGGCGCGTCGAGAAGGCTTTGAGCCGGCCGGCATTGTCGGCTAAGGCGCGGGCATCATGGATAGTCTCACCGCCTTCGACATCGTCGTGCTGATCCTCGTCGTGCTGGCGGCGGCGGCGGGCCTGATGCGCGGTTTCGTCGGCGAGATCGTCTCGCTGCTGGCCTGGGTGGCCGGCATCATGGCGGTGCGGTTCTTCTACACCCCGGCCAAGGCCTTTGCGATGACGCTGGTCAGCACCGAGGCCGGCGCCGCCATCCTGGCGCTGGTTGTGCTGTTCCTCGGCGCCTTCATCATCGTCCGGCTGGTCGGCGGCCAGCTATCGCAGGGCACCAAGGCCTCGGTGATCGGCCCCATCGACCGGATCCTCGGCCTCGGTTTTGGCGCCGCCAAGGGTGTGCTGGCGGCAGCGCTGATCTTCCTTGTCGTCACCATGACCTTCGAGACCATCGATCCGGGCGAGCCGGCGCCGGAATGGCTGGCCAAGGCCGAAAGCGCGCCGACGCTGGCGATGGTCTCCAAAGCGCTCGTCGATTTCGTCGAGGAACAGCGCCGGGTGCCGCCCGATACCGCGGCCAGCGACCCCCATGCCGGCCTCGGCCCGCCGCCCGCCGGCCAGGATGGCAGCTATGACCCCAAGCAGCGCAGCGCGCTCGACGAACTGCTCGACGACCAGGAGAAGTCGACGCCGTCGACGAGCATCTGATGACCATTCGCCTCTACAACACCCTGACCCGGCAGAAGGACGCACTGACGCCGCTCAACCCCGAGCGGGTGACGATGTATGTCTGCGGGCCGACGGTCTACAGCCGTGCCCATATCGGCAATGCCCGGCCGGCGGTGGTGTTCGATGTGCTGCGCCGGCTGCTGCGCCATGAATATGGTGCCGACCATGTCGTCTATGCCCGCAACATCACCGATATCGACGATCGCATCATCGCCGAAAGCGCCGCCACCGGCATGCCCATCGACGCGATCACCGCGCGCACCGAACAATGGTATTTGGATGACATGGGCGCGCTGGGGGTGGAGCCGCCCGATATCGCGCCGCACGCCACCACCAGCATTCCGGCGATGATCGCCATGATCGGCACGCTGATCGGCAGGGGCCATGCCTATGCCGCCGAAGGCCATGTGCTGTTCGATGTGCCGAGCTTTGCCGGCTATGGCCGCCTGTCGCGCCGGCCGATGGACGAGATGATCGCCGGCGCCCGGGTCGAGGTCGCCCCCTACAAGCGCAACCCCGGCGATTTCGTGCTATGGAAGCCATCGACCGCCGCGCAGCCGGGCTGGGACTCCCCCTGGGGCCGCGGCCGCCCCGGCTGGCACATCGAATGCAGCGCGATGATCGCCGAGAGTCTCGGCACCACCATCGACATTCACGGCGGCGGCCAGGACCTGCAATTCCCGCATCACGAGAATGAGCTGGCGCAATCCGCCTGCGCCCATGACGGCGCCCCGCTGGCACAGATCTGGATGCACAACGGCTTCCTCAACATGGGGACGGCTGAAAAGATGTCGAAGTCGCTGGGCAACATCCAGACGATTCCGGAATTGCAGGCAGCGGGCTGGCACGGCGAAGTGCTGCGGTTGGCGCTGCTGAGTGCGCATTACCGCAAACCGCTGGAGTGGACCACGACGTTGTTGGAACAGTCGAAACAAGCGCTAGATAAATGGTATGGACTGCTTCGTGGCGCTCACCCCGATGCCTGGGTGGCGGATGGTTTTCGTTCGGCACTAAGCGACGACTTAAACACACCAGAAGCCATCTTCGAACTGAACAAGTACAGCAGCAGAGGCCAGCTTGGTTATCTGCAGGGCTCGGCTCGCATGCTTGGGTTGCTTCGCCTTGAGCCACAAGAATGGTTCAAATGGGCGCCGCAATCGGCTGCTAATGACTGCCTTGACGAAACTAGAATAAACGCGGCCATCGCCGACCGCACCGCCGCCCGCGCCGCCAAGAATTGGGCCGAGTCCGACCGCATCCGCGACGAACTCGCCGCCGCCGGCATCATCCTGGAGGATGGCCCGGGCGGCACGACCTGGCGGCGCGCCTGACTCGCATCGTCCCGGCGGCGATGGTAAAGGGATGGTCATGGCCACCGTTCTGACCCGAGACCAAGCCGTTGCCGTGACATCCGACCCGGAGATCATGGGCGGCTGGCCCTGTGTGGCGGGCACGCGCATTCCGGCCGAGACCATCCTGGCCTGCATCATCGATGGTGAAGACGACCGACAGATCGTGCGCAGCTATCCTTCGATGCCGCTGGGTGGCATTGCGGCGGTTCGGGACTGGGCCCGCGCGCAGGGGCGGCTTTGATCCGGTTCCTGATCGACGAATGTCTGTCTGCCGAATTGCTCGCCGAAGCCTATGCGCGTGGTTTCGAGGCGCATCACGTCAATCATCTCGGTTTGCGCACCGCGAGCGATCGCAGCCTGATGCCACAGATCATTGGCGGCAACTTCACCTTCGTTACCAACAACCGTCGCGATTTCCTGAAGCTGTATCGCCTTGTTGATGTTCATGCCGGTCTGTTGATCATCATTCCGCCGGTCCCCTCGCGGCGGCAGATTGCCTTGTTCAACGCTGCTCTGGACGCCATTGCGCTGGCCGGCAGCGACCTGGTTGGCGAACTCGTCGAGGTTGCGGCGGATGGCCGGGTCACGATCAGCCCCTATCCCCCTTCTGGAGGAAATGAATGATACGCCTCCTGTTGTCAGCCCTGCTCCTCGCCACCCCCGCCCTCGCGGCGCCGCGGCCTATCCCCGCGTCCGACCTGCTGATCCGCCAGAGCAACACCCAGCTCAGCTGGCGGTGGCGGGCGGCGCCGGAGCTGGCGACGCAGCCGGCGCTGTTGCGCGCCCTGCGTGGCGAGGCGCAGCGCGAGGCGGCGCGGGCAACGCGCAGCGCTGCCGCCGATGCCGCCAGCGCGAAAAAGGCCGGCTTCCCGTTCCGGCCCTATGAATACATCACTGACTGGAGCCTGGCTGCCGATACTCCGCACCTGCTGGCACTGGCGGCCGAAAGCTACAGCTATACCGGGGGCGCGCATGGCAACACCGGCTATGCGGTGCGCATCTGGGACAAGGCCGCGAAGCGCAGCATCCCCTTTTCGGCGCTGTTCAGCGATTGGCCGCGGGCGCGCAAGCTGCTCGAAGCGCCCTATTGCAAGGCACTGGCCGAAGAACAGCACCGCCGGCTGGGCGACCAGCCACTGAGCGAAATGAACGCCTGCCCGAAACTGTCGGAACAGCCGATCGTCCCCTTCGCCGGCCTTGCCCGCAGCGCCATGCAGTTCCGCGTGCTGCTCGGCCCCTATGTCGCCGGCGCCTATGCCGAAGGCTCGTACAAGATCGATGTGGTCTGGCCCGAAGGCGTGAAGGCGCTGGTCAAACCCGGCTATCGCCGCGATCTGTTCGGGCCGGAAGCCTGAGGCCCCTCGCCAGCGGCGGCGCCATCGCCTATATCGGGTGGGCATGTCGGAAACGCTCTATAATACACGCATCCTGCGCCTCGCGGCGATGACCGCCGATGCGGCACGGCTGCCGGCATCGCAGGGCAGCGCCACCAAGGTGTCGCCGGTCTGCGGCAGCAAGGTCAGCGCCGATATCGACCTCGACGCTGCCGGCCGCATCGCGGCGCATGGCCAGGAGGTGCGTGCCTGCGCGCTGGGCCAGGCCGCCGCGACGCTGGTGGCAGCCGAAATCGCCGGAAAGAGCCGCGAAGACCTCGCCAACGCCCGCGCCGCCCTGGCCGATTGGCTGGCCGGGCGCAGCGAAGCCGTGCCGGACTGGCCGGGCTTCGACGTCTTCGCCCCGGCGCGGCCGCACCGCGCCCGCCACCCGTCGATCCTGCTGGCGCTGGATGCCGCCATTGCCGCAGCCGATATCGCCGCCACCGCCCCCGTGACGGCCTGATCTTGGCCGGCGCCGCCACACCCGCCTTTCTGCCGGAAGCCGTCGTCTATCTCGGCGCCAGTGTCGTCCTCGTCCCGCTGTTCGTGCGCTTTCGATTGGGCGCCGTGCTCGGCTATCTTGCCGCCGGCATCCTGATCGGGCCATCGCTGCTCGGACTGGTCAGCGAGCCGGAACAGGTGCTGCAATTTGCCGAATTCGGCATCGTGCTGCTGCTGTTCGTCATCGGGCTGGAATTGCAGCCGTCACGATTATGGGCGCTCCGGCGCGACATCTTCGGGCTGGGCGCGGCGCAGGTCATCCTGTGCGGGCTGGCACTGACCGGGCTCATCATGCTGCTGACCAGCCTCAGCTGGCAGGCGGCGCTGGTCGTCGGCCTGCCGCTCGGCCTGTCATCGACAGCGCTGGTCATGCAATTGCTCAACGAACGCAACATCGCCGGCACCGCCTTTGGAGAACGCAGCTTTGCCATGCTGCTGTTCCAGGATCTGGCGATCGTGCCGCTGCTGACCATCGTCGCCGCCCTGTCACGGGTGCCAGACCCCGATGCCCTGCCCGGCTGGCAGATGGCGGCGATGACGGTGGCGGCACTCGGCTTTCTCGTGCTGGTCGGCCGTTATGTGCTGCCCTGGGTGTTCCGCATCATCGGTTCGCTGGGCGCGCGCGAAGCATTCGTGGCGGCGGCGCTGCTGTCGGTGCTGGGCAGCGCGCTGCTGATGGCCTCACTGGGCCTGTCGATGGCGCTGGGGGCGTTCGTTGCCGGCGTCATGCTCGCCGAATCGCCGTACCGCCACGCGCTGGAGGCCGATATCGAGCCGTTTCGCGGCCTGTTGCTCGGCCTGTTCTTCGTCGCCATCGGCATGACGCTCGATCTGAACATCGTTGCCGCGCAATGGCTGCTGGTCATCGCGCTGGTCATCGGGGTGATGGGGTTGAAGACGCTGGTCGTCATGGCCTTGGCGCGCGGTTTCGGCACCGGCCAAACGCGGGCGTTCCAGATGGGGCTGCTGCTGTCACAGGGCGGCGAATTCGGCTTCGTGCTGTTTGCAGAGGGCGAGCGCGGCCTGCTGATCAGCCATCAGGCGGCGCAGCTGTTCGGCGCGGTGGTGACGATCTCGATGGCGTTGACGCCGCTGATCTTCTTCGCCGCCTCGCGCCTGCAGCCGAAGACCACGGCACGTACCGCTCCGGATGGTCCCGAAACCGCCAGCCATGGCGATGGCAACGACGGCCATGCCGTTGTCGTCGGCTCCGGCCGCTTCGGACAGGTCGTGGCGCAGATGCTGCGCGCCCGCGGCATCGAGATCACCGCCGTCGATCTGGATGCCGAGCTGATCGATATCGCCCGCCGCTTCGGCAACACCGTGTATTTCGGCGACGGCCGCCGTACCGACATTCTGCGCGCCGCCGGCATCGAGCGCGCCGGTCTGCTGGTCTTTGCCATCGATGGCGCCTGGGATCCGGATTCGACTCTGGGCCCGATCCGCGCCGAATGGCCGGATCTGAAGATCATCGCCCGCGCCTATGATCGCACCCATTGGCTGAAATTGCGCCGCGCCGGGGTCGAGACCGTCATCCGTGAAACCTTCGAAAGCGGCGTGGAAGCCGGCCGCGAGGCGCTGGAGGCCTTTGCCGTGCCGCCTGACATCATCGATGCCATCGAGGAGGAATTCCGCCGCCGCGATGCGGAGCGACTCGATTTGCAATTGTGCAGCAACGATATCGAGGCCGGCGCCGATCGCATGATCCGCGGTCGCCTGAGCTTCGATCCGGCGGCCCTTGGCGAAATCCCGATGGAGGAAGAGGAAGCGCCGGGCGGATTGTCAGGATGATGAGGTGACGCAGGGCGTGGCCCGGCCTAGACCAACGCGCAAGCCATCACCGCAAAGGACCAGCCCATGACCCAATCCCGCGAAATCCGCCTGAAATCGCGCCCGGCCGGCACGCCCGGCCCCGACAATTTCGAAATCGCCACCGTCGATGTCGGTGCCCCCGGGGCCGGCCAGGTGCTGGTGCGCAACACCTATATGTCGGTTGATCCCTATATGCGCGGCCGCATGACCGATCGCGCCAGCTATGTGCCGCCGTTCCAGCTCGGCGAAGTGCTGCAGGGCGGTGCCATCGGCGAGGTCGTCGAATCGCACGCCGAGGGTTTTGCCAAGGGCGACCTCGTCTCCTCCTTCTTCGGCTGGCGCGAAGCGTTCGTGGCGCCGGGCGCTGCGCTCGAAAAGCTGCCGCGCCAGGCCAATGTGCCCGATCAGGCGTTTCTGGGCGTGCTCGGTATGCCAGGGCTAACGGGCTATGCCGGCCTGCTCGAAATCGGCCAGCCCAAGCCCGGCGAGACCGTGTTCGTCTCCGGTGGTGCCGGCGCCGTCGGCTCGGTCGTCGCGCAGATCGCCAAATTGAAGGATTGCACCGTCGTCGCCACTGCCGGCAGCGACGCCAAGTGCGACTGGCTGCGCAGCCGCGGCGTCGATCACGCCATCAACTACAAGACCTGTGGCAATCTGCTGGACGCAGTGCGCACCGCCGCGCCCAAGGGCATCGATGTCTATTTCGACAATGTCGGCGGCGAGCATCTGGAAGTCGCCATCGAAATGGCGCGGCCGTTCGCGCGCTTCGCCGAATGCGGCATGATCTCGGGCTACAATGATGCGGAAGCCATGGCCGGGCCGCGCAATATCATCCAGGTCGTCGGCAAGTCACTGCGCATCCGCGGCTTCATCGTCAGCGAATTCGTCAGCCTGCGCCCGCAGTTCCTCACCGACATGATGGGCTGGATCGCCGACGGCAAGCTCGCCTGGGAAGAAACCGTGCTCGACGGCGTCGACAAGGCACCGGACGCCTTCATCGGCCTGTTCAGTGGCGGCAACACCGGCAAGATGCTGGTGAAGCTGTAAGATCGAAGATGCCTCCGACGGCTGGGGCCAATGCTCCAGCCGTCGGAGGCATTGTTCTTACGCCGTCAGCTTCGTCGCCGCCCGCGCGATCAACTCGCCCTGGTGGCGCGCGCCGCCCAGTTCGGTTTCGGACGGCTGGCGTTCGCCCTTGCCGCCGGCGATGGTGGTGGCGCCATAAGGCGAGCCGCCGGTGACTTCATCGATGCGCATCTGGCCCTGCCAGCTATAGGGCAGGCCGATGATGGTCATGCCGAAGTGCAGCAGATTGGTGATGATCGAGAACAGCGTGGCTTCGTTGCCGCCATGCTGGGTGGCCGAGGACGTAAAGGCACCGCCGACCTTGCCGTTCAGCGCGCCGCGGGCCCACAGGCCACCGGCCTGGTCGAGGAAAGCGGCAAGCTGCGATGGCATGCGGCCGAAGCGGGTCGGCGCGCCGACGATGATCGCGTCATAGGCTTCCAGATCGGCGATGCTGGCCACGGGCGCGGCCTGTTCGGTCTTGAACCAATTGGCCTTGGCGATGTCGTCCGGCACGGTTTCCGGCACGCGCTTGATGTCGACGCTGGCGCCGGTGCTGCGCGCCCCTTCGGCAACCGCTTCGGCCATCGCCTCGATATGGCCGTAGCTGGAATAATAGAGCACAAGAACCTTGGTCATTGTCATTCTCCTGTTCACAGGGGCAACCGCCGGGGGGTGGCGTTGTTCCGTGAAGGCCTTCTAGCGGAGACTGGATTCACCTGAATATCTGTATAATATAGGTCAGAATGTTCGGAATTTTTGAATAGATGGCGCGCGTTCCGGAGCCGCTGGCGCCGAGCTTTGACCAGCTGCGGGTGTTTCTGACCGTGCTGGAGACCGGATCGCTGGCAGCGGCCGGCCGACGGTTGGGGCGCGCCACCTCGGCGATCAGCTATGCGCTGGCCAATCTAGAAACACAGCTCGGCCTGCCGCTGTTCGAGCGTCAGGCGACGCGGCGACTGGTGCCGAGCGAGGCCGGCCGCGTCGTCGCGGCCGAAGCGCGCGATCTGGCGCGCGGCATGGACGGGCTGCGCGCCCGGGTGCGCGGGCTGTTGCAGGGGCTGGAGGCGGAGTTGTCGCTCGCCGTCGATGTGATGCTGCCGACCGATCGGCTGGTGGCGGCGCTGACGGCGTTTCAGGCGGAATTCCCGACCGTTACGGTGCGCCTGCAGGTCGAGGCACTGGGCGCGGTGGCGCAGACCTTGCTGGATGGCAGCGCCAGCCTTGCCGTATCCGGTCCGCTCGACAGTGTGGTGACCCGCGACCTGCCGCGCATTGCCATCGCCGGCGTCAGCATGATCCCGGTCGCGGCACCCGGCCATCCGCTGGCGCAGGGCCATGTCGCGTCGGGTGATGCCGCCCGGCATCTGCAACTGGTGCTGACCGATCGCTCGCGATTGACCGAGGGCCGGGATTTCGGCGTCAGGGCGACACGCAGCTGGCGGCTTGGCGATCTCGGTGCCAAGCATGCGCTGCTGCGCGCCGGCGCCGGCTGGGGCAATATGCCGGAACCGATGGTCGTCGATGATCTGGCCAGCGGACGGCTGGTGCGACTGCACCTGCCCGATTGGCCCGGCGTTACCTATCCGCTGGAGCTATTGCACAGGGCCGACCACCAGCCCGGCCCGGCAGCACGCTGGCTGATGGCCCGCCTCGCCGGCTGATCAGCGCAGGGCGGCCGCCCAGGCGTCAGGCTTGAAGCCAATCAGCAATATGCCATCGCCTTCCAGCACCGGTCGCTTGATCATGGACGGCTGCGCCAGCATCAGCGCGATTGCCTTGTCGGCATCAAGGTCGTGCCTGTCGGCCTCGGGCAGTGCGCGGAACGTCGTGCCGGCACGATTGAGCACGGTTTCCCAGCCCAGCGCCGCCACCCAGCGTGACAGGTGCGTCATGGTCACGCCGCTCGCCTTATAGTCGTGAAAATCATGCGCAACACCAGCCTCGGCGAGCCAGACACGCGCCTTTTTCACCGTGTCGCAATTCTTGATGCCGTAAAGGGTCAGCACGGTCCTGTCCTCAGATCAACGCTGGCGCCATTGCCACAGGTCGGACGCGTTCGCCAGCGGCGACGGCCATCCCCGGTGCCGAGTGTCAGACCGCCAGCACTTCGGGATGAGCCTTCAGCGTCGCGCCATGGGCAAGCTGCACTTCGGTTCCCGGATGCGAATCGATGACGCGGATATCCGCATCGAGCTGACGGGCCAGAGCCTGAACGATGCTGGTGCCTAGCCCTGCCTTTGCCGCCATCGCACCGGTCTGAATCATGCCGATGCCATCATCGGCAACAGCGAGTGTCCAATCCAGGCCCCTGGCATTGTACGCGACACGGATCTTGCCGGCGCGGCGATCGGGAAAGGCATGCTTCAACGCATTGATGACCAATTCGGTCACGATGAGGCCAAGACTGACCGAAACATCGGGCATCACCGCTGAATCATCGGCCTCGACATTGATCTGAACAAGGCCATGATTCTGGATCATCGAGGCACCGATACTGTCGCACAGCTGTACCAGATAGGCGCGCAGCGGCACCGCATCGACATTGGTCTGGGACAGGAGCCGCTGCAGCGCCGCCACCGACATGACGCGGTTGTGTGCGTCGGTCAGATGCCCCTTCGATTCGTTCGACTGCACGTTGCGGGCGCTCTGCAGCAGGACGCTGGACACGATCTGCAGGCTGTTGGCGATGCGATGCTGCAATTCCTGCAACAGTACCGCCTTTTCACGCACCAGATCGTCCTTGATACGGGCACTCAGGCGGGCGTCGGTCACATCCGTCACCGTCACCAGCATGCGCACCGCATCCGGTGCGCCATATTCGATGATATGGGCATTGAAGACCAGCGAGCGGCAATCGTCAGCGGCACGCTGCAGATTGAGTTCATAGGCGGTGATGTCGGCGCCGCCGGAGACGGTCGCCTGGAGCAGAGAGCGCAGCCGCGACAGATTCCAGGCGCCGGCACCGATGGCAAACACCGATTTGCCCGTAACCTCGGCCTGTTCGACGCCAAAGGCGACGCAGAAGGATGTGCTGACGGCAATCACGCTCAGCTGCCCGTCGAGCAGCAGCAGCGGTACGGCCGATGATTCAACCATGGCAAGCGCCAGGTTCAGTGCCAGATCCGGAAGCGGATCGCTGTGGGTGGTCATGGCCGTCCTTCGCGATCAATACAGGCGATCATGCCGGTGATCGCGGGCCCGCCAACGTGATGGCGGTCCAAAAGCTCTTCATGAGCCAGTCAGCATCCTAGCACGATTGCGTTCGGATCGGCGCATCAATTCCGCGTCACGGCGAATGCAGGCGAATGGCCGCGACGCCGGGCAGCCCGCGCTCAAGCCCGGCCGTCGCCGAGATTATACTTCATGATCGCGCCATGCGGCCCGTTGCGGTCGCGTTCCAGCGCATAGACTTCACCGGTCGGTCCGGCCCGTTGGGCCAGCACGGCCGCGATATCGGCGCGGTCGGCCGCCGACAGCGCTACCGCGCGCACCGCCAGCGTGTCGCCGAGATGCCCGGCATGCCGGGCACCGACAATCACGCCCGCCACCGCCGGCAGATCCAGAACATAGCGGGTGGCGATATTGGCGATACTGGCATCATGCCGGTCCGCCACTTGCCGCAACACCTGCAGCAGACGCTGAAACAGCGCCCAGCCGCCGAACTCTTCGATGATCAGGCGGTATTTGACCAGCGATCGATTGTGCCGCAGGTCCGCAGGCGCCGCCTTGCCCAGCCAGGCATCGGTCAGGAAGCCGCCCGCCAGGGTGCCGTAGCAAAGCAACTTCATGTCGGTCGCGTGGCACAATTCGGTCATGCTGCCGGCCGGCCGCGCATCGAGCAGCGAATATTGCACCTGCATGGTCGCGAGCCCGACCCCCGCCGTCGCCATCTGCGCCACATGCCCGGCATCGAAATTGGTGCCACCAAGCAATGCGATCTTGCCCTCGACCTGCAGCGCTCGCAAGTGATGGGCGGTTTCCAGCCAGCGCGGCTGGTCATAATCCCACCAGTGGAACTGGACCAGGTCCAGCTGTTCCAGCCGCAGCCGTTGCAGGGAACGATCGATGATGCGCCGCACATCGGCAGCGCTGATCGTGGGCAACAGGGCGAGATCCGGTACGAATTTGGTGTGTACCCGCAGTCGCGCCAGGGCATCGGCGCCGCGCCGTGCCAGCAGCGCCGCCCGGAAATCGCCGATCATCGCTTCGACACCGGTATAGATATCGGCGCAGTCGAAGGTGGTGATACCCGCGTCATAAAAGGCCGCCAGATCGTCGGTGACCGTTGCCGCATCTACAGCGCCATGGTCTCCAGCCAATTGCCAGCCGCCGCGAATGACCCGCGATATGCTGTAGCCGGGCGCCAGCGTGCTGCGTTCCGCAAGGCTCATCTGGGCAACGCGGTTGCGGTCGTTTCGGAATGGCGGAACCGGCGCCGCCCCAGCCGGGTGATCCGCAGCCGGGACGGGCAATTGGGATCCGGGCAGGCAATTTCGGCGTCGGTGGTCATCCAGTCGTTGGCGTCGGTAACCCGCTGCTTGGCGGCCAGCAATGGCAGCACCGCGGCCAGCGAATAGATCGAAAAGCCCTGCCCCGGCGGCAGGAACAGGCTCTCGCCGCGCAGCTCGAAACTGTCGCCGACCTGTGCCGAACAATACAGCTTTGCCCCCGGCGGCGCCACCACATCGACCTTCAGATCATAGAGCTCGAACACATCGTCCATGGTTGCGCCTTCATTGCCTGCCCGGTGCCAGCGGCATGCCCCAGCACGGCCGGCGCGGCAAGCTTGCCATCCGCCGTTGCGTCGGCTGACCGGCAATGGCATCGATGCGATATCGGGCACCGGGGAGCAGAATGAACGCACAGTTGCCATGCTGACCCGCCGCGCCTTTGGTCTCGGCGCCGCGGCGACCGCCATGATGGGCCCGGGCGCCGCAGCCCGGGCGGGCGATCATGCCGCTGATAACCGGCATGCCGCCCTGCTGCAGGACCTCACCACGGCCTTTCTGGTCCGTTCGCCTGAAGAAGCAACCGGCGCCGGCTTCGACACCGGTGCTAACGCCGGCCTGCGCAGCCGCCTCGATGACCGCTCGCTTGCCGCCCGCGCCACCGATCGCGCCGGCATTGCCGAAGCACGGCGGCGCCTGGCCGCAGTGGATCGCGACTCGCTCGGCCCTGACGCGCGCGGCGACCATGATGTCGCGCGCTTCGTCTGCGACACGCTGGCCGATCTGCTCGAACGGCCCGGCTATGTCGATCTCAACCTGCGTCCCAGTCCCTATGTCGTCAGCCAGATGAACGGCGCCTATTATTGGCTGCCCGGCCTGTTCGGCGCGGGACATCCGCTGCAGAGCCGGGCGGATGCCGACGCCTGGCGCGCCCGGCTTGCCGCGCTGCCCCAGGCACTGGATCAGGAAAGCGAGCGCATCGCCCATGATGCCGCTGCCGGCATCATCCCGCCGGATTTCGTCATCAGCCGCACCATCGCGCAGCTGCGCACGCTGCGCGATACGGCGCCACTGCAATCCCCCCTGATCGGACCGGCGCTGCACCGCGCGGCCGCCGCCGGCCTGCCCGATCTGGCTGGCCCGGCCGCCGCCACCTTCACTGGCAGCATCGCGCCGGCGCTCGACCGCCAGATCGCCGCGCTCGCGGCCCTCGCGCCGCGCGCCGTCGGCGAGGCCGGAGTCTGGCGCCTGCCCGATGGCGACGGCTATTATGCCGCTGCGCTGCGCGCCAATACCACCGCCGATCTTGCCCCCGCCGAGCTGCACCGTGAGGGCCTTGCCCAATGCGCCGCGCTGTCTGCCGAAATCGACCGGCTGCTGCGCAACGAAGGTCTGACGCAGGGCAGCGTCACCGCCCGCCTCGCAGCCCTTGATACCGACCCGCGATTCACAGTGAGCAGCGACGAAGCCGGCCGCGCCGCCATCCTTGCCGCCGGTCGCCAGGCCATCGCGCGGGTGACGGCCCGACTGCCGGCTGCGTTCAACAATCCCCGCGTGCGCCCGCTGGACATCCAGCGCATGTCGCCGGCGATCGAGGCCGGTTCACCGGGCGCCTTCTACACCGGCGGCGATCCCGGCGTGATCGTGCTCAACCTTGGCGTTCCGGCCGAGCATCCGCTGTGGCGGCTGCCGACGCTGCTCCACCATGAGGGCGTCCCCGGCCATCATTTCCAGGCCGGGGCGCTCGCCGCGGCAGGCAATCTGTCGCTGTTTCGTCGCATCGTGCGGTTTTCGGCCTATACCGAAGGCTGGGCGCTGTATGCCGAACAGGTCGCCGACGAGATCGGCGTTTATGAGGGCGATCCGTTCGGACGTATCGGCGCCTTGCAATCACAATTGTTCCGGGCCGCCCGCATCGTCGTCGACACCGGCATCCACCATCAGCGCTGGAGCCTGGCGCAGGCCATTGCCTGGATGGTCGAACACGCCGGTGAACAAATCGAAGCCAGCACCCGGGAGGTCGTCCGCTACAGCGTCTATCCAGGCCAGGCGTGCAGCTTCAAGGTTGGCGCCAACCGCATCATCGCCGCGCGCGAGGCAGCCCGCGCCACGATGGGCACCCGCTTCCGGGTTGCCGATTTTCACGATCTTGTCTTGCGCTCGGGCCCGGTGCCCCTGGCGGTCCTCGAAGCCAACGCCCGCGCCTGGAGCGCGGCATGACGCGGCACCGCTGGTTGCTGCTGCTGCCGTTCGTCTGGCAGATCGGCCTGGTGCCACTGGTCAATGGCATTGGCTGGCGGCCATTCGGGCTGCCGTTCCCGATGGTCTGGCAATTGGCCGGGATCGTCTTCGCCAGCCTGATCATTGCGCTGGTCCATGCCCTCGACAAGCGGGCGGGCCGGCAATGATCCTGGCGCTCGCGCTCGCCATCGTGCTCGGCACCATGGCAGGGGCCATCCTGTACGGTCGCCGCCGCACCCGCGCCGCCAGCGTCAGTGAATGGGCGATCGGCAACCGCCGCTTCGGCATGGCAATCTTCTGGTTTCTCAATGCCGGTGAAATCTACACCACCTTTGCCGTGCTCGGCATATCGGGCTTTGCCTGGGCCTATGGTGCCCCGGCCTATCTCGCGCTGACGTCGGTATCGCTCGCCGCGACGCTTGGTTATTGGCTTATGCCGCGTATCTGGGCGGCAGGACGCGCGCGGAATCTGCTGACCCAGGCCGACTTCTTTGCCGATCATTATCGCAGTCGCTGGCTGGGCGTCGTTGTCGCGGTGGCCGGCATCGCCGCGCTCATCGTCTATGTGCAGATCCAGATCGTGGCGCTCAGCCTCATCGTCCGGCTGACCCTGGGGCCGACGGTGGCGCCCGTCGCGGCAGCGCTCATCGCTGCCGCGATCATGCTGGCGTTCGTCTTTGCCGCCGGCCTGCGCTCCGCCGCCTTTGCCGCTGGCGTCAAGGACGTGCTGATGCTGCTGCTTGTCATCGGCCTGTGCATGACCGTGGCCGGCAAGGTCGGCGCTGCCTCGCTGTTCGATATCTTTCGCCTGGCAGAGGACAGTTTTCCCGGCATCGGCCGCTTCCCCGGTCGCCAGCCAGAGGCGGGACTGTCGAGCATCTGGCTGATGACATCGGCCTTGAATGTGGCGCTCGGCACCTGGATCCTGCCGCACATGTTCCAGCTCTGCTATGCTGCCGACAGTGACGAAACCATCCGCCGCAACGCCATCTGGCAGCCGCTGTATTCGCTGTCCTACCTGTTCATCATCGCTCTGGGCCTCGCGGCGCTGCTGGCCGGCACGACACCAGCTGGCGGCGACAGCAACGCCGTGCTGCTGAGCTTTGTCGTAAGAGCCTATCCGCCCTGGGCGACCGGCGCGTTCGCCGGTACCGCCTGCCTGCTGGCCCTGGTGCCGGGATCGGTGCTGCTGTTGACCGCCGGCACCATCTTTGCGCGCAACGTCGCCCTGCCGATGCGTCCCGACCTGTCCGATGCCGCTGTTCTGCGCCTTTCGCGCTTCGCCATGGTCGGCTTTGCCGGGGCTGCCGTCTATCTCGCTATCGGCGGATCGCGGTCACTCGTCGAAATCGGCCTGTCGGCCTATGCCGCCATCGGCATGCTGGCACCCGGCGTGTTCTTCGCCTTTGCATGGCCCCGCGCCCATGCCGCCGGCGTGCTCGCCGGGATCATTGCCGGCTATCTGGCATTGCTACTGCCGGCGGCCGATCGATTCTGGTCGATCTGGTGCCCGGAATGGGATCATGGCCTGCTCGCCATGGCCGTGAACGCAGCCGTTGTCGGGGGCATTTGCGGCGTGTGGCCCCGGCGCGCGGCGGCCGCGCTGTCGACATGAGGATCGTCCGATGCTGCTGACGCGTCGCATCACGCTCGCGGCCCTGGGGGCCGCAGTCACCATGCCGACCCGCGCGGCAACGCCGATGTCGCCCTCGGAACGCTTGCGCGCCCTGCTTGCCGACAGCGCCGCTGCCGATGACGCCCTTGATCCGGTGGGCAAACCCGGCTCCGCGCGGCCGCCCGGCACGTCGGTGTTCGTCGATCCGACCACCGACGCCTATGCGGCCCGGGTGCTGGCCATTCGGCAGCGCGAACGGGCCGCCCTGCACGCCATCGACCGCGGCATGCTCGACCCTGTCGATGCCCTGGCCTGGGATGTCTTCGATTACCGCACCCGCTCCGCACTGGCCTTGCTCGAATCGGATCTGCACAGCGTCGCGCGACAGGTGCCGCTGGACCCATCCTTTGGCCTCCATATCGAGTTTGCCGATTTCGTCAGCGGCGGCGGCGCCGCCTTTCAAACCCGCGCAGATTACGAGGCCGGCCTTGATCGTCTCGAAGGGTTTGCCACTTATCTCGAGCATGTCGTGGGCCGCCTGCGCGAGGGCCGCGACGCCGGGCGCTTGCAGGCGCGGATCATTGTCGAAAATGTGCTGAAGCAGGTCGATGCGGTGTTGACACAACCCGTCGAGGACAGCGCTTTCTACAGCGCCATCAATCGCTTGCCCGCGACGCTCGGCAACCAACGCGCCCGGCTGGCGGCCGCCTATCGCCGCGTCATCGAGAAACGGGTGTATGCCGGCTATCGGCTCTGGCAGACCTATCTGCGGGACGAATATCTGCCGGCGGCGCTGGCCGACCCGGGCCGCTGGGCCATGCGCGATGGCGATCGTCTCTATGCGAGCGAACTGGCCCACCACACCACGACTGCGATGACAGCAGACGCCATCCATGGGCTTGGCCTGTCCGAGGTGGCACGCATTCGCGATGACATGGAGGCGGTGCGGGCGCAGCTCGGTTTCCCGGATGATCTGCCGGCGCTGTTCGCCCATGTTCGCAGCGACCCGCGCTTCTATTGCAAGACACCAGAGGAGCTGCTGGCGCGTTTTGCGGCGATCGAGGCCCGCATCTGGACCGGCATTCCGCGCCTGTTTCATCGCCGTCCGCGCGCACCGTTTCAGGTCGCGCCGCTGCCGGCGCTCGGCGAAGCCCGCGGCACGGGCTATTATCGCCCCGGCCCGGCAGACGGAGTCTCGCCAGGCATCCTGTTCTTCAACATGGCGATGCTGGGGACGCGGCCGATCCCGACTCTGGAAACGCTGACCCTGCATGAGGGCATTCCCGGCCACCACTTCCAGATCAGCCTGGCGCTTGAAAATGCTGCGCTGCCGCCCTTGCTGCGCTTTGGCTCGAACACGGCCTATGCCGAAGGCTGGGGACTTTATGCAGAATCGCTGGGGCGCGACCTTGGCCTGTTCAGCGACCCCTGGCAATGGTTCGGCCACCTCGACATGGAAATGCTGCGCGCAGTCCGGCTGGTGGTCGACACCGGATTGCATGCGCAGCGCTGGTCGCGACAGCGCGCCATCGAATATATGCTGGCCAACACGTCCATGGCGCCGCGCGATGTGACGGTCGAAATCGATCGCTATATTGCCGCGCCGGGGCAGGCTTGTGCATACAAGATCGGCGAGCTGACGCTGCAACGTTTGCGCCGCGATGCCGCTGCAGCCCTGGGCAAACGCTTCGATATCCGCGATTTCCACGCTCAGGTGCTCGACACCGGTGCGTTGCCGATGGCCGTTCTGGAACGCAAGGTGGCGCGCTGGGCGGGTGCGGCGAACTGATCAAGGCTGTGGCGCGCGCGAGAGGGGCGCGTATCGCCAGCGCCCAGCGCTCAGGCCGGCATCCATTGTGCACAACAACAAAACGCCCCGCCGAACGAAGCCGGCGAGGCGTTTTGTTAAAGTAAAGGTTGGTTGCGGGGACAGGATTTGAACCTGTGACCTTCAGGTTATGAGCCTGACGAGCTACCGGGCTGCTCCACCCCGCGCCAAAAGCAAAACACGCCGCAAGAGATACCGATAAGGGCCTTGGGGCGTGCTGCTTCAGAAGCTGTGACATATGAATGGGTTTCAATCCGTGCTGCGCCGGCTGCAAGGCCTGGCGGCGTCCTACTCTTCCATCGCTTGAGCGATAGTACCATCGGCGCTGTCTGGTTTCACGGCCGAGTTCGAGATGGGATCGGGTGGGTCACAGACGCTATGACCACCAAGCCATGAAGCCGGCGCGGCAAAGATTGGGGTTAGAACGATGTGTGTCTGGAAATCAGTGTTGTCGTTGATGGTGGAGTCTTCAAGCGCGACCAGAGTAATTAGGACCGGTTAGCTGAACGCATTACTGCGCTTACACATCCGGCCTATCAACGTGGTGGTCTTCCACGACTCGATGAGATCTAATCTCGAGGGAGGCTTCCCGCTTAGATGCTTTCAGCGGTTATCCCGTCCATACATAGCTACCCTGCTGCACCGTTGGCACGATGACAGGTCCACCAGAGGTATGTTCAACCCGGTCCTC